>Ga0209164_1000092_pt1 | contig 285995 bp, 257 predicted proteins | sample MTBNYHSulfiMetaG_FD_187458 | JGI IMG/M metagenome (GOLD analysis project Ga0209164, IMG submission 187458) | Enrichment culture microbial communities from rom New York Harbor, USA that are MTBE-degrading - MTBE-NYH (New York Harbor Sulfidogenic)... | ecosystem: Environmental > Aquatic > Marine...
GGGGTCGTATTCGCCGTCGTCGTCGTAGTCGACGAAGATACGCCAGCCCTCGAGGCCGGGCTCGTCGTCGTTGACGCCGTCGGCGTCCAGGTCCTCGAACTTCATGCCCCCGATACAGGCCGGGGCCCAGTTGCCGAAGTCGTTGTCGGTCATCTCGCTTCGCGAGCTGAAGGTCTCCTCGTAGCCGTAGTCGGGAGAGCCCGGATACGACTGTGTCCAGGCGAAGTCGACCTTCATGACCTCGCGCACCCAGTACGTGCCCGGGTCGATGTCGGTTATCTCATACGTACCGTCGGCAGCGGTGTCGTCGTAGGGTTCATCGGCATCCCATTCTCCGTCGTCGTCGTAGTCGACGTAGATGCGCCACCCGGCCAGACCGGGCTCGCCGGCGTCCCAGACGCCGTCCGCGTCCAGGTCCTCGAACTTGGTGCCCGACTTCTTGGCCGACTTCCAGTTGCCAAAGTCATACTGGCCCTCGTCGCCGTAGTGCATATTGGCCTCGAAGGTGACCTCGAAATCGCCGCGGGACTGCGTCCAGCCGGCCTGGTCGACTTCGCGCACCCAGAAGGTGCCGAGTTGGATCTGATCGATGTAGTAGTAGCCGTTGGCGTCTGTGACGTCGAACGGCTCGCCGGGATCGAGCACGCCGTCACCGTCGTAGTCGACGTAGATGGTCCACCCTTCGAGAAGTGGTTCGCCCGGGTCCTTGACTCCGTCTGCGTCGAGGTCTTCGAACTTGACACCCTCGATGCTCGAAGCAGTCCAGTTGCCTATGTAGACGGTCTGCTCCTCGACGTCAGTCGTTATGAGAATCGGTTGCGGTGTGTTGGTGTACCAGCCAGGCTGCAGTGTCTCCGATACCTCGAAGGACGTGTCGGCCGGAAGCGGATAGAAGTACGCTTCACCGTTCGCGTCCGTAACCTCAGAGAACATCCACGAATAGACACCGCCACCCGTGTCCTGCATGTTGATGGTCCAGCCGGGCAGGAAGGTGGTCTCGTCTTCGTCCTTCACGCCATCGCGGTCGGTGTCATAGAACTTGATCACGGTGACTGAGGCCTCGGGTGCCTCGACCGCCGGGAGAGGAACCGTCTTCTCGCCGTACGCGCTCTCTATCTGCATGTTGCCCGGAGAACCGGTATAGGGGCCCCAGCCGTCGCGCGGCGGATCCTGGCTGTTCCAGTACACCGTGAGAGCGAGATGCGCGCGGAAGTAAACGACCGCGTACTCTCCGGGCGGAATCTCCATTTGTCCGCCTTCGATGGTCGTGATCAGGCCGGACGCATCGACGCCGTACGTTCCGCCTTCGGGAACGTCGTGAGAACTCAGGCTGAGGGGCGTAGCGCCGTACATAGAGACGACGTCGTCCGGAGTGGTGGCATCGCCGATCGCCGGTTGAGTGGACGTGATGTAGTAGAGATAGTCCCCCGTGAAGTCGAAGTAGATGCCCTTCCCGTCCTTGTAGTGGAATGCATCGACTGCGAGCTCACCAACGGTTGCCGGCGCGGCATCGGGATTGCGGATCCACAAGCGGAACGGCACCCACTCACCCTCGTTATAGGGATGCAGATTGCCCTTGATCCAGCCTGTGCCCTTGCGCACGCCCTCGAGGTTGACGTCACCACTGCCGATCTCCGTGACGCCCACCACCGCCTCCGTCTCGCTGCCACGGGTCAAGGACGCGGCCAGGGTCTCGATGCTGGCGGTCTCGAAGGTCTCGATAGACATCTCGGCGGTGTCTGCCGATTCCTCGGGACCCGCGACCGATTCGGTCGGGCCGAGAGCCGGCTCGCTTGCCGGCTCATCCGCCACGGGATCCTCGGATGGAACCTCCTCTGCGGGAGGCTCCTCCGCAGGAGGCGGCTCCTCCGCAGGGGGCTCCTCGGCGGGCGGCTCTGCCACCGGGTCAGGAGCCGGAGGTGAGGCCGTCGTTTCGAGTGACGTGCTCGGGTCTTCAGACGTCGCCGCAGGAGCCGCGTAGCCGAAGCCGGCGAAAGACACAACCATCACCAGCAGAACCACGGTGCTCACGACGCGTGCAGCCACATCTCTCCGATGTATCCTGCGGGTCATGATTCCACCCCTCTTCGGTCGCCTAAGCTGACATCGAGTCCTGAGAAAGACAGAGACCGGCCCCGAAAATGGGCCGGTCTCACTACTGACTCGACGTCGGCACTACAAGTGACCGATTTCCACCGACGCGTCACTGTCTCCCGTGGGGTGATCTCGATTAAGAAAGTCCTGCTCAGTACTATTGGACCAACTGCCAAATACACCTTCCGCTCTTTTATACCCGCTCACGCGCTTCTGCAGAGGCGGATTGTGGTCGTCCTTTGGTATGAGCCCCAGCTCATACGAGGCATTCTCGGCATCGGACAACCCGGTCCGCCCACCAGTCGGGATCTGACCGGCCTATCCGTCGTCACATGGCGCGCCGGCCAGTGCGCCGCAACGCCGCTCCGGCCGAGACGCATGCGGCCGCCAGGAAGGCGAGCCCCATGTATTCTCCGCCTGTGAAAGGCAGGAACGGTTCGCCACCCACAGTGACGGAGGACCGGGCGGTATCACGGTTGTTCTCCGGGTTAGAGTCGCGCTCGGTGCTTATGACGACTGCATTGTCTAGATTCGTGGTGCCTTTCGGCATCGAGGCTGCGATCCTGAACGTCACGATCAAGGTCCCGGTGTCGCCCTCGGCGATGGGCCCCTCGAAGACCCACGTGATGGCACCGTTCTTGACCGTCCCACCTGCGGTGTCGACCGGAGTCAGATAGGACTCGTCGTAGTCGTCGTAGATCTCGAATGCTTCACCTGTGTCGAGCGAACCCGCCACCATCGTATACTTCAGTTCGTACTCGAGCAGATCACCGGGCTTTGAAATCGGCTTGTCTACCGTCTTCTCTATGCCCATGTCGATCTCGGGCAAGAAAGGCTCGACGTTCCCGAAGTCGATTGGGCCCTCAGCCGCGCCGTTCTCTATCTCGATGGCCCTGTCTCCCTCACCGTTCGGACCCGCTGTCTGTGTCCACAGTGGCAGACCCGAGACCCTATCGACGGGGATGACTTCGGCCAGGTAGTACGTGCCGGGCAAGACTCCACCGAACTCGTAGGCGCCGTCGGAGCCGGTAAGCGCGGTGTCATAGAGGACCCAGGCACCGGATTCGGCCTGACGATAGAGTTGAATCGTCCAGCCCGGGATGGCGGGTTCGACGGCCTTGTCCCACACGCCGTCACCCGTGCCGGTGCTGAGATCCGTGTCGTTCCACTTGGCACCGAATACCGCAGCGTCGTACTCGAAGTCATTGGTCAGCGGACCCTCGATGAGCTCCGCGGCCGCTCCGTCACCCAGCTTGATCTCTTCGTCGTTCCATTCGGCGTACCACTCTACATTCTCGATGACGGACTGCGGCCAGAGGCCGTTGCTGGCTGTGTAGGTGCCATCCAGTTCGAGGAGATCCGTCCTCGTCGACTCCCCGTTCACCTCGTAGGTCACGAAGAAGCTCGTGGCGGCCGGAGCCCCCGAGGTAAGAGTGAGCTCGAACGTCTTCGGAACTCGTGTGGTGTTGCCGAAATCGTTGCCCTCCGTGACACCCTGCGAGACAAAGGTCTCTTCGTAGAGTCCTCCGGCAGGATAGGTGACCTTCCAGCCCGGTTGTGAGACTTCGCGGACAGTCCACGTGCCCGGAACGATGCCCGCGATCGCATAGTTGCCGTCCGCATCGCTCGCACCGAACGGCTCACCCGGGTCGAGAGTGCCGTTGTCGTTGTAGTCAACGAAGATCGTCCAGCCCTCGAGACCCTCCTCGCCCTCTTCACGAGGCTCGCCATCGCCATCGGCGTCGTAGAACTTCGTGCCGAACTTCTCGGCCGTGGTCCAGTTGCCGAAGTCGTAGCTCGCCTCATCGGGCATGCCGGAAGACAGCGCTACCGTATGGTATCCGAGGGCCGGGTACGACTGCGTCCACACCGGCGGTGCGGGGGGGATCATCTCGGTCACGACGTAGCTGCCCGGAACCAGGCCGCTGAACTCGTAGTAGCCGTTGGCGCCGGTCGATGTCTCCACCGACACGAGCCCGCCGGCAGTGTTACCCAAAGCCTTGATCGTCCAGCCCGCAAGCCCCGGCTCGCCGGCATCCCACGAGCCGTCCGCGTCTTTGTCCTCGAACTTGTAGCCGTGGAAACCGGTGGTAGTCCAGTTGCCGAAGTCGTACTCGCCCTCTTCGCCGTAGACTCCATCGGACGCGAATGTCACCTGGAAGTCACCGCGTGACTGGGTCCATGTCGCCTGCTGGACCTCGCGCACCCACCACGTACCCGGCTGCACACCGTCGATCTCGTAGGTGCCATCGGATTCGGTGACGGCGGATGGCTCGTCGGCATCATGCTCCATGTCGTTGTCGTAGTCGACATAGATCGTCCAGCCGCCCAATCCGGGCTCGCCGGGCTCCTCGACGCCGTTGGCGTTCAAGTCGTGGAACTTCATGCCCACGATCTTGCCGGTCGTCCAGTTGCCGAAGTCGTTGCCGTCGTCCTCGAGCCCGGACGTGAACTCGACCTCGTAGTAACCGTCGGCCGGGAACGATTGCGTCCAGCCCTGTTGCATGACCTCGTACACCTTGTAGGTACCGGGCTGAATGTTGCCTATCGAGTAGGAGCCATCGGGTCCAGTGACGTCACTGGGCTCGCCTACGTCGTAGGCCCCGTTGCCGTTGTAGTCGACGAAGATGGTCCATCCGCCCAGACCCGGCTCCCCCGCATCCTTGACGCCGTCAGTGTCCAGGTCGTGGAACTTCATGCCCGACTTGCCGGCATAGGACCAGTTGCCGAAGTCGTACTCGCCGGTCTCGCTCACGTAGTGCTGGCGAGACTCGAACGAGACCACGAACGACCCGACCGACTGGGTCCAGCCGCCGAGCATCTGCTCGCGCACGGTCCATGTGCCGGGCTTGATGCCATCGATGCAGTAGTCGCCGTTCGCATCTGTGATGTCGTAGGGTTCCTCGGCATCGCGCATGTCATCGTTGTCGTAATCGATGTAGATGAGCCACCCGGACAGGCCGGGCTCGTCATCGTTGATGCCGTCACGATCCAGGTCGTTGAACTTCATGCCCTCGATCGAGGCTGGCGCCCAGTTCAGGAAGTCCTTGCGACACGAGGTCCCTGCGCATTCGGCGCTCAGCGCCCCGGCCAGAAGCGATGGTGCGACCTCGCAGTAGTGGTACTCGCCGGATGGGTAGGAGCGGTGCCAGTCGTAATCGGTCTTCATGACCTCGGAGATCCGATACTCGCCCGGCAGCACGCTGTAGAAACGGTACTTGCCGTCTGCACCGGTGGTCTTGCGGCCGACTTCGTACCAATCGCCGCCGACCTTGCGCTCGAGCACGATCTCCCAGCCCTGTATGACCGGGTCGCCCGTCTTCAGGCCGTCCGCATTCTTGTCCTCGTACTTGAAGCCATAGATCTCCCCGCCGTACACGAACGTGTTGAGCTCGTCGCAGTGCAGCGTTTCTCCCGCCGTGGTGCCCAGCAGGATCTCCACACTCATGCCCGGAGCGTAGGTCCATACCGCATACCACCCCACGGTGCCGATGACCGTGCCATTCGGGTACTGAATGCTCTCAGTGTCAGGGTCGAGCGGGAGCGTGACCTGTGTGGGCGTCTCGCCCGGCACTGTCACGTCGTACTTGACGGCGAACGTCGTGTTCGCCGGGACATCGCCTTCATAGGTCAGTGTGAACGTCTTGGTCACGAGCTTGCGGTTGCCGAACCAGTGCTCCTCGTCGACCGCCTGGCCGTTGACTTCTCCGACGTGGTAGAAGACCTTCTCGAGGCCGGTGGTCGACATCCAGCCGGCACCGATCTGTGCCCCGCTCATGACCTCGACGACCTTGTAGTAGCCCGGCGGCCGGTTGCCGAAGTCAGCCATCCCGTTGGGGCCTGCTGTGGTCTGCTCATCGGCAAAGACCCACGGACCGTCTTCATCGAGGTCGGAACGGTAGAGCTTGAACGTCCAGCCACTCAGCCAATCCTCGCCGCCATCCCTGTCGCCGTCGGCGTTGCTGTCCTCGTACTTGCGGATGAGGATGTGCCCCCAGCTCGGGGTTTTCGAATAGCAGAAGTGCACGTTGCTTATCCCGTAATAGGGAGACTTTTCGCCATCCGTGGCGTATGCCGAGGGGTCTTTCGCCACGGACAGCATGTTGCCGTCCCACGTGACCGTGTGACCCAAGACAGCGTCGTAGTCGTAGTGGTTCGCGCCGTTCGCGGCCTTCACGAAGACCTCGTGGATGTCCATGCCTACGGCCTCGTAGTCAAAGCTGTAGTCCGTGGCGTTCGAGATGATGATCGACATGCCCTGGCCGACGTCGTACGTGCCGTTGGTCGGCGTCCTGTCGATCTTGAAGTCCAGGTGATCGGGGCAGTCCTCGGGGGGGTTCCCGTCGTAGTACACGGGCATCACGCCCTGGTCGCTTGACGTGATGACAGCGTTCATCACCACCGAGGCACTCGGGCCTCCGGTCGTGACCTCGATCTTAGAGTCTTTGGCTTCGTCCTCCGCGCGAGGCTCGCCGACCGTGGGAGGATTCTTTGCCATGAGTCCTTCGGCGGAGTCGGCAGCTGGTTCCGCCGGCGGAGGATCCTCCGCGGGTGCCTGTTCGGCGGGCGGCTCGTCGGCAGGAGGGGCGTCCGGCTGTGTGGCCGTACCCGTCGTTTCGTGGCCGCCGAGCACCCCCGGTGCCCAGTCGCCGGGCATCGCGAAGCCGATTCCCACGAAGCAGGCCAGAACCAACACGAGAACCGAGGCGGTCAGCAAGCGTGCGGCAACGTCTCTGCGGTGCACCCTGCGGGTCATGGATCATCCCCTCTTCCCTCTCGCCGTTCGCGCGTGAGGGCCTGGAGACCACAGAGACCGACCCGAGAACGGGCCGGTCTCACTACTGACTCGACGTCGGGCCGCGCAAGTGACCGTTTTGGTCCCGGCGTGTCTTAGTCTCCCGTGTGTGACTCGATCCTGAAGCTCACTGCCCAGGCCTCCATGCCGACGCAATCGGCATGTTCCAGCTCCTTATAACGCGAATCCGGGACGCCTGGGGGACGAAACTGCTCCTCCGGTAGTAGGAGAGCGACAAGTCTGCGCACGTCGCGGCCGCGCCGCGGGTGACGACACCAGGCCGTGTGGCTGGTGCGGTCAAGTCAGCGGGTCTTCGTTGCCGAAGCGCGCTTGCGACCCTTGAGGCGCGGTGCGCACTCCTGGACCAGCGCCTCTGAAAGGACCTCGTCCATGCTGTTCACGGGAATGATCCGCAGCTCCTCGCGCACATGTTCGGGCAGCAGCTCCAGGTCCCTCGTGTTCTCCTTGGGAATGATGACGGCAGAGATGCCAGCACGATGGGCTGCCAACAACTTCTCTTTGAGTCCACCGATGGGCAGCACTCGTCCGCGCAACGTGATCTCGCCCGTCATCGCGACGTCCCGTCGCACGGGGCACCCCGTCAACACGGAGGCCAGCGATGTAGCCATCGTGATGCCCGCTGATGGCCCGTCCTTGGGGATGGCGGCAGCGGGAACGTGTATGTGCATGTCCAGCTTCTCGTTGAAGTCCTCATCTATGCCGAGGTTCTTGGCTCTCGTTCGAATGTAGCTCACAGCCGCTTGCGCCGACTCGCGCATAACGTCTCCGAGCTGTCCGGTCAGACCCAAATTGCCCTTGCCGGGCATCTTCGTCGCCTCGATGAAGATCACGTCGCCGCCAACCTCGGTCCACACCAGGCCCGTTGCGACCCCGACCTCGTCGTTCTCCTCGGCGAGGCCGTAGGAGAACTTGGGCGGGCCGAGGTACTTGTGCAAGGTGCGCTCGGTGACACGGGTCTTGGTCTTCTTCCCCTCGACGACCTTGCGTGCCGCCTGGCGCGCGATCGCGGCGATCGACCGCTCAAGGTTGCGAACTCCCGCCTCCCTCGTGTGACGCCGCACGATCTCCCGGACCGCCTCGTCCGTGATCTCGAGTCTGCCCGGCGTGAGGCCGTGTTCTTCGAGCTGCTTGGGTATGAGGTACTGCCGTGCGATGTGCAGCTTCTCGTCCTCGGTATATCCGGGGAAATGGATGACTTCCATTCGGTCGCGCAACGCCGGCGGTATCGGGTCCAGCAGGTTCGCCGTGGTGATGAACATGACGTTCGACAGGTCGAACGGCGCTTCCAGGTAGTGGTCCTGGAACGAGTTGTTCTGCTCCGGATCGAGCACCTCGAGTAGTGCGGAGGTGGGATCGCCTCTGAAGTCGGCGCCGACCTTGTCGATCTCGTCCATCATGAACACCGGGTTGTTGGTCCCCACTTGGTTGATGGACTGTATGATGCGGCCGGGAAGCGCACCGACATACGTCCGCCGGTGGCCGCGGATCTCCGCTTCGTCTCGCACGCCGCCAAGGGACATGCGTATGAATTCGCGTCCCAGGGACCGGGCGATCGACTTGCCGATCGACGTCTTACCCACACCCGGAGGCCCCACGAAGCACAGAATCGGACCGCGCATATGGTCCGTGAGCTTGTGCACCGCGAGATACTCCAGGACCCGCTCCTTCACCTTCTCCAGACCGTAGTGGTCCTCGTCGAGGATCTCCTTGGCCTGGACGAGATCCAGCTTCTCCTCGGACTCCTTGGTCCACGGAAGACCGATCAGCCAGTCTAGGTAGGTGCGGATCACGGACGTCTCCGCAGATGCCGGCGGCATCTTCTCCAGGCGTCCGAGTTCCTTGAGCGCCTTCTCCTCGACCGCCTCAGGCATAGCGGCTTCGGCGATCTTCTCCCGGTACTCGTCCATCTCTGCCTGGACCTCGTCGTATTGACCGAGTTCCTGCTGGATGGCTTTGAGCTGCTCGCGCAGGAAGTACTCCCGCTGCGTCTTGGTCATCTGCTCCTTGACGCGATTCTGGATCTTGGATCCGAGTTCGAGGATCTCGAGCTCCTTGCGCAGGAACTTGGCTGTATGCTCCAAGCGCTCGCGAGCCCCCAGCGCCTCGAGAATCTCCTGCTTCTCCTCGACTTTGAGGTTGAGGTGGAACGCGATGAAGTCTGCGAGCCGCCCAGGCTCCTGGATGTTGGATGCGGCGAGCAGCACTTCTTGCGGGATGGGCTTGCCGAGGTCCGAAGCCTTTTCGAAGTCGGAGATGATTGCCCGCATCAGTGCCTCGACCTCGACATCCACGGTCTCTTCCTCGGGAATGTGCTCGACCCTGACCAGGAAATACGGGTCGGTGGACAACCATTCCACGATACGAACTCGCGCCTGGCCCTCGACAAGCGCCTTGGCCGTTCCGTCCGGCAGCTTCAGCTCTTGCATGACCGATGCGACGCAGCCTATCTCGTACAGCTCACCGGGCTCGGGATCGGCCGTCTGTGCCTCTTTCTGGGTCACGAGCGCCACGAGATGGTTCTCGCGCATAGCCTCTTCGAGTGCGCGGATCGAGCGCTCGCGCCCGACGAACAGGGGGACGACGAGATTCGGGAACAGGATGAGGTCACGCAGCGGTATGAGTGGGAGTATCTCTGGTATGGCGGGTACGCCGCTCGCTTCCGACATCGTCACCGGTCCTCCCGATCAGTCATCATGCGATAATCATTCTGCCCGTATCTTCGACACGGTACACGCGCTCCCTGTCCTCGCCGCAGGTCAGGAGCCGCGCACGAACAGCGAAGGACATGATCCGAGACCTCAGGCCCCGGGCGCTCGCGGTAGCCACCGCGTTTGCGCTCCTCATGACCAGCATTGCGTCGCCTATCGGCGCGGCACCAGTCATGCCGTTACAGACGAGCAGCGTTACCGCTGCGTCCTCCGTCGCACTCGACAAAGGCGCGGTCGCCGTCCCAAATGACGGGGACTTCGCTTTCAACGTGAGCGTTCAGATCGACCGCCCCACATCGTACCTGGAATCCCGCGTGCAGATTCGGCGTCCAGACGGGCGCCTACTGTACCAGAAGACAGAGATCCGGCACGAGGTCCCCACCGGAACCGTCAGCATCGGCTATCGGCGCGACATCGCCGACCTGTCGTTACGCCCCGATGCATACCCGGTCGAGGTCAGGGTTCGCTCCGACGCGCAGGGCGAAGTCCGCGAATGGATCGTCAACGACGACCTCCTCGTGTACGACCCCGACGTCGACCCGGTGCGCGTCGCCGTCGTCGCGCGCATCACCGCTCCCCCGCTACTGGATCCGTCGGGCAGGTTCTCCGCAGACCCGACGGAGTACGGCTCCGCACGCGAGGACGCCGAATCGCTCGCCGCCTTCGTGATGTCCGAGCCCGAGGCGACGCTCTCCCTCGCCCTCCCGCCCCTACTGGCCGAGGAATGGCTTCGCGCCAGCGAGGGATACGACATCGCGGCGCCGGACGGGGTCCTGACCGTGCCCCCGGATACGGAAGGTCCTTTGGCATACAGGTCCACCCTGAATCTGCTGAAGTCCGCCGTCGGGAGCCAGCGCCTCGAACTCATGGATATCCCGTATGCGGACCCCGATCCCTGGGGGCTCGCGGAGATGGACCGGGACACCGATCTCGCATCCCATTTCGAGCGTGGGACGTCGGCATACCGCGCGGCTCTCGAAGCCACGCCTTCGGCCGCCACGATGTTGGCCGGTGGCGGCCTGACGCCCGACCAGGCTACGGTCGTGAGGGCTCGGGGAAAGCACGTCGTCCTTGTCGCACCCGAAAGCCTGGAGGACACGGAGGTCGCCTCGGCAGATCTCGGAGGCGGGCTCCTGGCGAATCCGGTGGATCCGGTTCTGAGTGCAGCTCTCGCTTCATCGGAGGCCACCACATTCGCGCGGGCGGTCTTCGACCGGCACCTCGCAAGAGAAACGACCACCACAGTCGTCGCGGTCGCCGATCTCGGCCTGGCGGGCTTGTCGTTCGAAGCCGTGGAACAGTCAGTGAGACTCATGGAATCGAGCCCGTGGGTCGATTTCGTGACGGTCTCGGAGTACGCAGGTGCGGGGACAGAAAGGGTCACGCTCGCAGAGACGATGCCCCCGCTCACCGTGCAGCCTCCGACCGGCCACTGGGCCATCGTTGAAGAGGCGCGCCGTGCCTCCGATGCCCTTGTAGAGGCCGCGGGGCCGGAAGACCCCGACGCGCGGAGGGCCGCTGACGCCTCCCTGGTGTCCGAGAGCGCGATGTGGTCCGGACCGGACGAATCATGGAGTCTCGGGGAGCGAGCCTTGGTGCACGCTACTGCCGCTACGCGCTTGATGGCGAGCATCCTCGGCGACGTACGAGTCACCGCGAGCGACGTCACACTGTCGAGCGCACAGGGAGAGGTCCCGGTCATCGTCAGCAACCCGAGCGGGAAGGACCTGACCGTCAGCATCCGCTCCGTGGCACAGGGTCTCGTCGTACCCTCCGCAAGCTCCCAGGACATGGTCCTGCGGCCGGGCGACAACTACCTCACAGTTCCCGTTGACCTGCAGTCGTCAATCGCGGGTTCGCTCAAGATGGAGGTCAGGTCGGCCGATCTCGTGATATCAGAGGCGCAGGTCTCCGTCCGCGCCTCCTATCTGGACCGCCTCGCGATCGTGGGCGGAGTAACCATGCTCCTCGGCGTCCTTCTTCTATTCATAAGGAAACGGGCGCGACATGCCGATGTTCATGACAGGGACACGGTTCCTTAGGCGAGGATCGCGCACGCAAGACAGGGGCTAGGAGCCATGATCAAGAAGATTGTGTATGTCGTCGCAATCGTTGGCATAGCTATCGGCGTGGTCAATGATCTGGGACGGTATGTCACCACGCGATACACGCTCAGCGAGGTGACCTCTGAGGCCGCGCGCGTCGCAGCCGAGAACCACGCCGGCAGAGACGCTGCTGCCCTCGAGGCCGCGAAGTACGTGCAAACCAGGGGCGCCGAGGTGTACGCATTCGACCAGACCGACGTCACGGTCGAGGTCTACACTCAGATGCCGCTGGAAGGCACGTGGGCGCTCGCCGCGGTGCTCAAAACGGTGGAGGACGGCAGCCTCACGGACCCGTATATGCTTCGCAGCGAGGACTCGGCTCCTCGGCAGTGATCGTCCATTCGGGGCCTCCACATCTGCGCTCTCTAGAGTAGACTGGGAGCGTTATGCGCACCGTCGTCCTCGATACGAATGTCCTCCTGGCCGATCCTGGGTCCCTTCTGGGGTTTCCTGACGCCGAGGTGGTGATTCCGGAGACGGTCCTGAGCGAGCTGGACAAGCTCAAGACGTCGCGCGTGGACCCCGATCTCCGGTTCCGTGGGCGCGAGGTCAGCCGCATGCTGTTCGAGCTTTCCGAGCAGGGCAGCCTGATCGACGGTGTGGAGCTGCCCGACGGCGGCACTCTCCGGGTCGTCCCGTTCGAACCCGATTCCGAGATGCCGGAGACGCTGTCGGCGCGCAACGCCGACGACCGAATACTCGCCGTGGCGCTTCAGGTGTGTGCTCAGGATTGCGTCGACGGTCTCACTGTTGTGACGAACGACCTCAACATGCTGCTAAAGGCCCAGGCACTCGGACTCGAGGTCGAGCGTCACGGAGACGGGGTCGAAGGCGGCTTCGCGCGGCGCTACATCGTGCGTCCGTTCCAGCGGTACAAGATCCCTCTCGGCATTCTCGCGATGGCGCTTGCAGTGTTTGCGGCGATCGTCTTCTTGACGCTGTACGGAGACACGGGTGCTACACCGTCCACCGCCGTTCCCACGGAGTTCCGCGAGCAGCTGTCGCCGAGCGAGCGCACGATCCTCGACTACCTCGTTCGCCTGGAGAACAACGAGACAGACCTGGACACCAGGCTCTCCCTCGCCAATCTGTACTATGACCTCCGGCTCGAGACGGGCGCGATCGAATACGCGACGCTTGCGATCAAGCACTACGAGCAATACCTCGAGGTACGCCCGGAAGACGTCGAAGTGAGAGCGGACATGGCCGCATCGTACTTCTACGCGGGCCAGACCGACCGGGCGATACAGGAAGGTCTCAGGGTCCTCGAAACGGACCCGAATCACCTGCAGGCGAACTTCAACCTGGGTATTTTCTACTGGAGAGGTCGCTCCGACTTCGCGGCAGCGGCCAGCCAGTTCGAGAAGGTCATCGAGTTGACCCAGGGCGGAGACGAGAACGCCCAAGCCGTGCAGCAGGAGGCACGGGCCGCGCTCGAACAGTTGCGCACGGAGGCCGAAGAGGCTGGCGAGACCCTGCCTGAGGGAGGCACGCTCTAGATGGAAAACATCGACATCGCGATCGTGGGCGCGGGGCCCGGAGGACTGACGGCGGCCCTGTACGCCGCGCGCGCTCGTGCCCGGACCGTTGTATTCGAGCAAGGGATCCCGGGTGGGCAGATCGTCACCACCGACTGGGTGGAGAACTACCCCGGTTTCCCTAAGGGTCTGTCGGGCCAGGAGCTGGGTGACCTCATGCTCGCGCAAGCCGAGGAGTTCGGCGCCGAGATCAAGTCGTTCACACCGGTGGAGAGGATCGAACCCGCAGACCTCGATTTCGTGGTCACTGCCGACGGCGAGCGGTACCTCGCAAGGGCGGTGATACTCGCGACCGGCGCGATACCCAAGAAGTTGGGCATCCCTGGAGAGGCGGAGTACACCGGCCGAGGAGTCTCGTGGTGCGCCACGTGTGACGGGGCTCTGTTCAAGGACAAGACGGTTGCCGTGATAGGCGGTGGGGACGCCGCGATCGAAGAGGCGCTGTTCCTCACGAAGTTCGCCGAGAAGGTCTATGTCATCCATCGCAGGGACGAACTGCGCGCGACCAAGTGCATCCAGGAGCGTTGCTTCGAGAACCCCAAGATCGAGCTGAAATGGAGCCGGATCCCTTCCGAGATCGTCGGCGAAGAGGGCAAAGTCACGGGCGTGAAGCTCGCCGCCACGAACGACGAGCCGGACGAGTTCCTCCCCCTCGATGGCGTGTTCGAGTTCATCGGCGTGGATCCGGTCAACGAACTCGTGAAGGAACTCGCCGATCTCGCGGAGAACGGATACGTCAAGACCGACCACGACGGAAGGACTTCGTGGCCGGGGTTGTATGCGGCAGGCGACGTAACGGACTCCGAACTCAAGCAAGTCGTCACGGCAGCGGCCAAGGGCGCATCGGCCGCTTTCGAGGCTTTGCGTTACATTGACGAGAAGGTCTGCTCCATCTGATGGCTGGGCGAAGGGAGTACGGGGTATGAGCGAGATGCTTCAGGTGACCGATGCCGGCTTCGAAACCGACGTGCTGGGAAACGAGAAGCCGGTGGTGCTGGACTTCTGGGCACCTTGGTGCGGCCCTTGCCGCATGATGGAGCCGGTTCTCAAGGAGATCGCGGACGAGTACGGCGACAAGATCGTCGTTGGAAAGCTCAACGTCGACGAGAACCCCGCGACCGCGACCAAGTTCGACGTGCTGTCCATCCCTACCCTGCTCGTCTTCTCGGGCGGCGAGGTCGCCAAGAAGCTCGTCGGCGCGATGCCCAAGAAGCGTCTGGTGGACGAGCTCGCTCCCTGGATCGGCTAGGGAGCTTGTAAGGAGGCAGTCACGTGTGTGAGCACGGTATCAATGTCGATCAGTTGAAACTCGCCATCGGGCAGTCCGATGACGCCGTTGCGATGGTGCAGCAGTGGATGGAACAGCTGCATCATCTTTGCGACCACGGACACCGTCCCGAGACCAGCGCAGCATTAGCGCAGGCGAGCGTGTTGCTCGGCGAGGTACGCGGCAAGCTCGAATCCGCCGTCGAATCCCTCGAGGGCGAAGATGTCGACACCGTGAGCGTCGAGCGCGTCTGAGGCTGCGCCTATGCGGGCGATGCTCGCAAAGACGGTCACCGCGATGCGGATCCGCAGACCGGGCACGTTTGCATGCGGAAGGGCTTCTCGAGACGGCTCGCCGCAAGCAGCTCCTCGTCCGCGAAGATCTCGCGGGTGGGGCCGTCCGCGGTTATCGTCCCGGATCTCATGACGATCGTGCGCTCGCAGAGATCGAGCGCGAGATCCAGGTCGTGCGTCGCAACGATCTTCGTGTGTTCGAACGTCCCCAGGAGTTCGATGAGTTTTCGGCGCGCGTACGGGTCTAGTGCCGAAGACGGCTCGTCCATGATCAGGATGCTGGGACTCATAGCGAGTACCGTGGCGATCGCCACCGCGCGCTTCTCGCCGCCGGAGAGCCGGTAAGGCGGCCGGTCGGCCAGATGTGCGGCGTTCACGCGTTCGAGAGCGGCGCGCACCCGTCCATCGATGTCCTCGGCAGGCAGCCCCAGGTTCATCGGCCCGAACGCGACATCCTCGCGCACCGACGGCATGAAGAGTTGATCGTCGGGGTCCTGGAACACCATCCCCACAGTCTTCCGGAGGTCGGACAGGGTACCCTTCGTGACCGGCGCATCGCCCACGCGAACGGACCCTCTCGTCGGCATGAGGAATCCGGTGAGGTGCATGAGCAGCGTCGACTTGCCTGCACCGTTCGCGCCGACGAGGGCGATGGACTCGCCGTGACCCACATCGAACGAGACTCCGTCCAGAGCTACCGTGCCATCGGGGTATGCGAACCCGACGTCGCTCACGTTGATACTGTGGTGGCTCATGAAATCAGTCCCGTCACCAATCGACCGAGCAGAACCGGAACGTTGTACAGTCGAAAGACCACGAACGCCGCACACCACCCAAAGACATGGACGGCGTCGCGCAACGTGAAATCGAGAGCGCGGAGTACCCGCACCCGCCCGTCGAAGCCGCGAGAGAGCATCGCCCGGTAGATCCGGGTCGCGCGCGCGTAGGTACGCAGCAGCAGGTGGCCGAGGATCTGCCCGTACACGCTCAACCCCATGCCTTTTCCGCCGAAGGAGCGCAGCGCTCGCGCACGCGCCATGCGCATGGTCTCTTCGCCGAGGACGAAGATATAGCGGTACAGGAAGAGCAGCTGGGTCACCAGCACGTCGGGCACGCCCATGCGCTCGAGTCCCACGCACACACCCGAGAAGCTCGTGGTGGCGATCAGGACGAGCGCGGCGATAGTGGTGAGGAAGAACCGCGTGAGAATGGACACGAAGGACACCCATCCTCCGCTGACCGCGAAGGTGCCCAGTTGGAAGACTGCCTCCCTGTCGAGCAGCGGGTTGAAGATTCCCACCAGGACGGCGAACGGTGCGACCGCAACGAGCTTGCGCAACAGGAAGCCGAGAGGCAGGGCCGCCTCGGCTGCCATCACTACCGGATACAGCACGAACGGCAGCATGGCCACCACCTCGTACTTGCCGAAGGAGACCACGCACACGAGGAAGACCAGCGTTGTGATGACCTTCGCCCGCGGGTCGAGCCGGTGAACAGCCGTGCCGCCGTACGCGAGCCGGTCAAGCCGGCCGAGGTCGTACAGACCTTCTTCGAGGGAGGGCATCGTGTTCGTCCCTATGTCAGGCCGTGGCCGGTGGTGGTGGCCACGAACTTGCCATGCTTGACGCCCTTGGTCCCGATGAGCTCGGATGCCAGCCGGTTGATCTCGCGTGCCTGACCACGCAGCACGACCACCTCGAGACAGTGATGGGCATCCAGGTGTATGTGCAGCGTCGAGACGATCTCCTGGTGATGCGAGTGCTGGTGCTCGGTGAGCTTGTCGGCAAGATCGGTGGCGTGATGGTCATATACGAGAGTCACGGTCCCGACCGCCTCCTCCTCGCCGACGTTCCACAGCTCCTCGACCAGGGCGTTACGGATCAGGTCGCGGACGGCCTCTGAGCGGTTGACGTAGCCTTTCTGTGCGATCAGCGCGTCGAACCGCTCGAGCAGTCTTTCGTCCGCGGAGACCCCGAATCGGACAACCTCAGGCATGATACGCATCCTTTCAGCCGAATCGTGCCACGATTCCGCATGATTCGTGGCACCATATATGCGCTGTTCAGAAGCAGTGTGCGAATTCTCTCCGAAGCCTTGACTGGCCCCCGCCGCGCGGGTAGGGTCGGACCACAGCGTAGCACGAATTCTTGTCACGTAGCACCCCGGACCGGGGCCTGGGACTGCGGGAGGGACGAGCACCATGCATATGGCAGACGCACTCATGTCACCGGCCGTAGGTGGCGCTATGTGGGCCGCCACCGCCGCGACCACCGCCTATTGTGCCAAGAAGGTCCGGGAAGAGGGGGACGACAGCAAGATCCCGCTGATGGGTGTCGCCGGTGCGTTCGTCTTCGCCTCGCAGATGCTCAACTTCACTATCCCGGCCACCGGCTCCAGCGGTCATCTGGGCGGGGGCTTGATACTAGCCGTGTTGCTCGGCCCCGAAGCGGCGTTCCTGGTGATGGCGTCGGTTCTGGGGGTCCAAGCGCTCTTCTTTGCCGACGGAGGATTGCTGGCCCTGGGTGCGAACGTGTTCAACCTCGGCTTCTTCCCAGCCTTTGTAGCCTACCCCTTGATCTACAGGAAGATCGTGGGTGACAACCCTTCGAGCCGAAGAATCGTCGTGGGCAGCGTCCTCGGTGCGCTGGCCGGGCTGCAGCTTGGGGCTCTCGGTGTCGTCGTCGAAACGACGCTTTCGGGCATCAGCGAGCTCCCGTTCGCGACGTTCCTGGGCATGATGCTGCCCATCCATCTGGCCATCGGTCTTGTCGAGGGTCTTGTTACCGCCGCTGTGGTTGTGTTCGTACACAAGGCACAACCGGAGATACTGACGCGCAACGTGCGCCGCAAGCCTCTTGCAGGCGTGAGGATCCGGACGGTGCTCGTGGGACTCCTGGTCGCTGCGGTCGTATCGGGTGGGGCCGTGGCCTGGTTCGCCTCGACGAACCCCGACGGGCTCGAGTGGTCCATCGCGAAAGTGACCGGCAGAGAGGAACTCGAGGCCTCCACAGGCATTCACGAGGAGCTGGCGGGGGTACAGGAGCGCGTCGCAGTGCTCCCCGACTACGCTTTCCCTTCAGAAGGCGCCGAAGACTCCCAAGACGAGGCGTCCTGGCCGGCCGTTGACGCGGGGACGAGCACGTCCGGCATCGTCGGCGGGGCGCTGGTGCTTGTCGCCGCGGTGCTCGTGGGATTGGCCCTCAGGCGTCGAGCTTCCACCAAGGCTGCCGACGTGACTCCTCGGCTGTAGCGAGCTGGTGACGCCCGCGTCAGGGTGTGCGCTGGTACACTCATCGTGTGAAGAAAAGCAACCCTCGTAAGGGCACGCTGCACCACACGAGCGGTGAAGCCCCGACCTACTACGAATGCCCCATCTGCGGTTACCTGACCGCCGACTCCACCTTCGGGGGAGGCGAGAAGCCCTGCCCGGAATGTGGCGCGCCCGGCGACGCTCGGCGGACATTCCCCACCGACCGGCTCCGAAGACTCGATCGTCGAATCCGCCGCTACCATCAAGACGGGGAGTCGGAGATCGTGGTGATCTTGGTGGAGACGTTCCTCGAGTCATTGCTCGAGGACCTCATCGACCGCATTCTCACCGCACGAGGGGCGGACGTCCGTGTCCGCGAGGTCGTCCTCGACGGACAGCGTGCGATCGGCGGGCGCATAGGCCGGCTCTTCCCGAGTCTGACCGGCGAGCGCTTCGAGGAGGTCGCCGACGAGATGGGTTTCCACGACTTCCCCAAGCGATGGCGCGAGGTGCGGCAGGCACGCAATGCCTTCATACACGACTCGCCGTTCAGGGGACCCCGCGAGACCCTCGGCAAGAAGACGGCCGACGAGGCGATGGATCTGCTGGACTCGGCCTACAAGCTGTTCGTGCTGATGAACAACCGCTTCGTCGCGCAAGACCGGGCCAAGCTTCGGACGGTCGGTGAGCAACGGACGCCATGAAAGCGCTCTCCATCCACATCACCGGCGTTGTGCAGGGCGTGGGCTTCCGGCCGTTCGTCTACAACCTCGCCATGTCGATGGGACTCGTGGGCTGGGTGTTGAACTCCTCGGACGGTGTCTACTGCATGGTTCAGGGCGACGAGCAGGCCGTCGACGCATTCCCCGCGGCTTTGCGCGACAACGCCCCGCCAATGGCTGTAATCGAGTCGCTCATCGCCGAGGAGGTCGAGCCGGAGCTCTTCGACCGTTTCGAGATCCGGGAGTCCTCGGCGGTGGAGGGAGCGATGACGCTCGTGTCGCCCGACATCTCCACGTGCGAGCAGTGCGCTACCGAGCTGTTCGACTCGCGCGACCGGCGGTACCGGTACCCGTTCATCAACTGCACGAATTGCGGACCCCGCTTCACGATCATCGAGGACGTGCCGTACGACCGGCCGATGACCACGATGCGCGACTTCCCGATGTGTCAGGAGTGTGCGGCCGAATACGGCGATCCCGGTGACCGGCGCTTCCACGCTCAGCCGGATGCGTGTTTCGTGTGCGGACCGAGGCTGTACCTCAATCTCGCGCCGTCGGCGGAAGCCGGAGGGGTTCCCTGCTCAGACAGTCCTCGGCGGGGGCCCGCGCCGGACCCGGGCGCTTCGCCCCCGGTCCCGGCTTCCCCGCCTGCGGAACTCGCGACGGAACCCCTCCGCCTGCCGCCAGATCATGCGTGGTCGCCGGAAGCCGAGCCCACTCCCCGTCCCCACCGCGACCGCAACGCCGAAAGCGCGCGCAGCGATGCGATCATCGCGGCTGCGGGGCGGTTGCTGCGGGACGGGTGCATCCTTGCGGTCAAGGGGCTCGGGGGGTTCCACCTCGCGTGTGACGCCACCAGCGAGCAGGTCGTCACGCGCCTGCGGCAGCGCAAGAATCGCTGGGGCAAGCCACTGGCGATCATGGTACGCAGTGTCGAAGAGGCGAAGGAGTTCTGCGAGTTCGGACCACAAGAAGAGGAGCTGCTGACCGGTACGGTCCGCCCGATCGTGCTACTCAGACTGCGCCGCGACGCCGAATCACCGATCGCTCCTGCGGTCGCCGGAGGACTCGTGGAGATGGGCGTCATGCTGCCCTACACGCCGCTGCACCACCTGCTCCTTGCCGAGGCCGGCCGGCCGCTCGTGATGACATCCGGCAACCTGTCCGAGGAGCCGATCGCCACCGGCAACGCGGAAGCGCTCGAACGGCTCGGCGGGATCGCCGACGCCTTCCTGTTACACGACCGCGACATCTACTCGCGGTACGACGACTCGGTCATGCGCGTGGTGAACGACATCGTCGAGCCGGTGAGGCGCTCACGTGGATACGCCCCGTTCCCCCTCGCACTCCCGTTTTCCTCAGACACACACATCCTCGCCACCGGACCGGAGCAGAAGAACACCTTCACCCTGCTCAAGGAGTCATATGCATTCGTGTCCCAGCACATCGGCGACATGGAGAACGCTGAGACGCTCGATCACTTCGAGCGCACCATCGAGCTGTACCGGCGGCTCTTCCGCATCGACCCGCAGCTCGTCGCGTACGACCTGCACCCCGAGTATCTGTCCACGAAGTTCGCACACACACTCGACCTGCCCAAGATCGGCGTCCAGCACCACCATGCGCACATCGTGAGCGTGACCGTTGAGCACGGTATAGACTCGCCGGTCGTCGGCGTCGCGTTCGACGGCACCGGCTACGGGGGCGATGGGACTCTGTGGGGAGGAGAGGTACTCGTGGGCGACTGGGCGGGGTTCGAACGCGCCGCTCATCTGGCGTACATGCCGCTGCCCGGAGGAATCGCCGCGATTCGCCGTCCGGCACGTATGGCGGTGGGCGCATTGCTCGGACTTGCACCGGAGCTACTCGGGCATCCCGGCGCGTCGCCGCTCCTCTCCCGCCTCGCGACCGGCGAGGAGACACTACTGCGGCAGATGGTCGATCGGAAGGTCAACACCCCCATGACCTCGTCCATCGGGCGCCTCTTCGATGCGGTAGCGTCACTCGTGGGCGTGAGGGACGACGCCCAGTACGAAGGCCAGGCGGCGATAGAGCTCGAGGCGGCGTGCGACCCGGCCGCTCACGGAACGTATGAGTTCGACGTGCGCGGCGCCGGTCCTACGACGATCGACCCGGTCCCGGTACTGGAGTCTTTGCTCGCCGATATAGCCGCCGGTGTGCCTACTTCGGCTATGGCCATGCGCTTCCATCGTGCGGTGATTGACTGTATAGTTCGAACTGCACGAATAGCGACCAAGAGCGCCGGCACGCGCCGTGTCGCCCTCGCCGGGGGCGTGTTCATGAACCGGATAGTCCTCGGCGGAGCGGTAACTGGGCTTCAGTCCGCGGGACTGATACCGCTCACCCATGTGAGACTGCCGGTGAACGACGGAGCTGTGTCTCTGGGTCAGGCCGTCGTGGCGTGGTCGAACAGGCATGAGGCGTAGGCGGCAGACGTCGATGCGCCGGTAGGAGGTCTGCATATGTGTCTCGCAATCCCCGCGCAGGTCAAGTCCATCGGAGAGATGAACATGTCGGAGGTCGACATCATGGGCGTGTCTCGCCATGTGAGCCTCGATCTCGTTCCGGACGCGAAAGAGGGCGACTGGGTTCTCGTGCACGCGGGATTCGCCATACAAGTCGTCGACGAGGAATACGCCAACGAGACACTCGAACTCCTCAAAGAGATGAGCATGGTCGAAGACGAGGCCGGCCTCGCTGAGGGGGCGTAGGTGGACCTCAGCGGGTTCCGGGATCCGCAGATCGCCCGGAACCTGATAGACGCCATCAACGCGACGGCTGTCGAGCCGGTCAAGTTCATGGAGGTCTGCGGCACCCACACCGTTGCCATCGCCAAGCACGGGCTGCGTGACGTCATGCCGGAGAGCATCACGCTCTTGTCCGGCCCCGGATGTCCGGTGTGCGTCACAAGCAACGCCGACATCGACACCGCCATCGAGTTCGCGCGCCAGCCGGGAGTGATCGTCACCACGTTCGGCGACATGATGAAGGTGCCCGGGTCCTACTCCTCTCTTTCGAACGAGAAGGCCGACGGCCGCGACATCCGAATCGTCTACTCGCCTCTCGACGCGCTCGACATCGCTGAGCGGAACCCGGAATCGCAGGTCGTGTTCATCGGCGTCGGTTTCGAGACCACGGTGCCGGTCATCGCGTCCGCCATCGAGCAGGCGGCCGCCCGCGGCATCGAGAACTTCTCGGTGTTCTCCGCCCACAAGACCGTACCCGAGGCCCTTCGGGCTCTCGTCAACGACCCCGATGTGCAGATCGGCGGGTTCATCCTGCCCGGCCACGTGTCCACCATCATCGGCCTGGAGCCATACCGCTTCCTTGCCGAAGAGTACTCCGTCCCGTCGGTTATCACCGGCTTCGAGCCCATCGACGTACTGCAGGGCGTGTACATGCTCGCCAAGCAGGTAGCCGAAGGTAGGGCCGAGGTCGAGATAGCGTACACGCGCGCAGTACCCCCTGCCGGCAATCCCGCGGCCATCGCCAAGATGGACGAGGTGTTCGAGCCGACCGACGCGGAATGGCGCGGGATCGGCGTGATTCCCGCAACCGGCCTGGCGATTCGCGAACAGTACGCTCGGTTCGACGCCCTCAAACGAGTGCCCGTTCAGCCGCCTGAGACCAAGGAGACCAAGGGCTGTCAGTGCGGCGAGGTGTTGCGCGGCGTGACGCTTCCTTTCCAGTGCAAGCTGTTCGCGAAGTCCTGCACCCCTGAGCACCCGATAGGCCCGTGCATGGTGTCCTCGGAAGGATCGTGCGCCGCATACTATCGCTACACCGACTACGGAAAGTCCGCTTAGGTCCATCACGCGACGCGACGGGGAGTGCGCATGCGACACGACCGGATCCTTCTCGCACACGGAAGTGGCGGCACGATGATGCGCGATCTCATCGAGGACGTGTTCGTACACGACTTCGACGAAAGAATCCTGTCGCGACTCGATGACGCCGCCAGTCTCGACATGCAAGAGCACGGCCGCGTTGCGATGTCCACGGACACCTATGTGGTCAACCCGCTGTTCTTCCCCGGCGGGGACATCGGCCGACTCGCGGTATGCGGGACCGTGAACGACGTTGCCACGGCCGGTGCCACGCCTCTCTATCTGTCAGTCGGATTCGTCCTCGAGGAGGGGCTTGACGTCGAGACTCTCAGGCGGATCCTGGTATCGATGCGGGAAGCCGCGCGCGAGGCCGGCGTGCACATCGTCACCGGTGACACCAAGGTCGTCGAGAAGGGCCACGGAGACGGCGTGTACGTGAACACCACCGGCGTCGGCGCGCTCGCCGACGGAGTGGACCTCTCGGGCTCGTACTGCAAGCCGGGCGACAAGGTGCTGCTCTCCGGAACGCTCGGCGACCACGGTATCGCGGTGATCTCCACTCGCGAGGGACTCACGTTCGAGACCGATATCCGCACCGACGCAGCACCACTGAACGCCTTGACGGCTGCCGTTCTTGCAGCCGCGCCGGGCACGCGTTGCTTCCGCGACCCGACTCGCGGCGGCCTTGCCTCGACCCTCAACGAGCTGGCCACCGCCTCCGGCGTGTGCATCACCGTGGTCGAAGACGACGTGCCCGTCCGCGACCAGGTGCGGGGTGCGTGCGAGATGCTCGGGTACGACGTGTTCCAGGTCGCCAACGAGGGCAAGATGGTTGCGGTGGTGCCCGCCGACGAGGCCGACGCGGCCCTCCAAGCGATGCGGTCCGCGCCCTACGGGTCTGATGCCGCGATGATCGGCGAAGTGACCGAAGACCCTCCAGGCAAGGTCTACGTTCGCACGGCGTTCGGCGCCAAGCGCATCATGGACATGCTCGTGGGCGAGCAGCTGCCTCGCATCTGCTGACGCCGGTGGGCGGACGGGAGCAGCGAGAGGGCGTCGGCCTCGCCCGCGTCGCACTTGCTGCAACCATCTGGGGCTCGATCCCCGTTCTCGTGCGCTCCGTCGACACGAACTCGTTCGTGATCGTCTTCTGGCGCGTCGCGTTCGCGGGTCTGACGCTCCTGGCATACCTCACGGTCCGCGGCCGGCTTCCCGAACTCATCGGCCTGCCGAGGAGACGTGTCGTAGCGCTGGTGGGTATGGGAGCTTTGCTCACCCTGAACTGGGTCTTGTTCTTCAGCGCGATCGCGCTGACCGACGTCGCGGTCGCGGTGCTGCTCGCGTACTGCGGACCCGTCTTCGTAGCGGTCCTCACACCCGTGCTGGGCAAAGAACGCTTCGATACCCGCGTCATCGTGCCGCTTCTGCTCGCGCTTGCGGGGGTCGCGATCATCGTGGGGCCGGTCGGGGGGGCCTTCGGGGACCGTGCAGCGGTCCTCGGCGCAGGGCTGGCGTTCGTCTCCGCGATCACGTACGCCGTGCTGGTACTGAACGCCAAACGCCTCGTGCAGGGCATACCGGCGACCGTGTACATGGCGTTCGAGTACGGCACGGCAGCCGTGATGCTGCTGCCCGCGGTCTTGCTCTCACAGGGCCCCTCCCGCCCGGTCGAGTGGGCGTCGCTGGTCACACTCGGGGTCGTGAACACCGCGCTGACCGGATTCCTGTTCCTCTCGGCACTGCGCGTCACGCGGGCCGACCACGCGGCCATCATCACGTACGCCGAACCCGTGAGTGCGGTCGTGTTCGCGGCGCTCTTCCTGAACGAGCCGTTCACTCTTTCGACCGCCATCGGCGGCCTGCTCGTGATAGCGGGAGGCGTCACCGTGTCCAGACTGAGAGCAGGCGCCACCGTCGAGGGGCCGCCGATCCTACTACTCCAGCAGGAGAAGGAGCGACTCGGGGCGAAACGGGGTCGCTAGACTGTTACGATGCGGATGAGCGCACCCGCGGGTGCGAACCCGGCACGAGTTCGATGGAGGGGACGATCCCATGGACGCCCTGCAGCGACTGAAGGACGCCGACGCCGTCAGACGCCTCACCGAGCGCGATCCTCTGCTCTTCTCCAGCGATGTGGACATGCGCCAGCCCATCATGCAGCGTCTCGGCTGGACGGACCTGGCGACCGCTGCTACAGGAAGGTTGCCCCTGGTCACGAACCTCGCCAAGGCGCTGCTGGCCGAAGGAGCGACCGACGTCGTACTGCTGGGGATGGGAGGCTCCTCGCTTGCGGCTTTGACGCTGAATCGAGTGATCGGCCCTGCGCCCGGCATGCCCAGACTCCACGTGCTCGACTCGACGTCACCCATCGCCGTCGCCGCCCTGCTTGAATCGCTCGACCGCACACGCACCTTCTTCCTGCTGGCCAGCAAGTCGGGAACGACCGTCGAACCGCTCTCGCTGTACGCGATCTTCCGTGCATGGATGGAAACGGAACTAGAACGGCCGACAGCGGGCAAGCACTTCATAGCCATCACCGATCCGGGCACCCCCTTGGAGAAGCTCCGCCAACGCGAGGTCATGCGAGTGGCTCTTTCGGCCCCGGCCACCGTGGGTGGGCGCTTCTCGGCGCTCAGCATGTTCGGCCTGGCGCCCGCCGCGCTCTCGGGCATGGACCTCGAGGCCTTGGTTTCTTCGGCACAGGACATGGAGGAGGCGTGCCGGCTGCCCGCCGACGAGAACCCGGCCGGACAGCTTGCTGCGTTCATCGTCGACGCGTACGAGGAAGGCCGCGACAAGCTCACTCTCGCGTGTTCTTCGGCATATGAGTCCTTCGCGCTGTGGATCGAGCAACTGGTGGCAGAATCGACCGGCAAGAACGAAACCGGCGTCGTCCCCGTCATCGACTACGCTCCGGCGCTCCCGCTCACGTACGGCTCCGACCGCGCGGTGGTGGTGATACGAGGACACGACGATCACGAGCTCGCGAGCTGGGCAACGCAGGTAAGTGCAGTTCATCCCTTGCTTGAGATGGTGCTCGACAATCCACTCGGCATCGGCGGGCTGTTCGTCCAATGGGAGTATGCGGTCGCCCTCGCCGGGCACCTGCTCGGCATCAACCCGTTTGACGAGCCCAACGTGGCCGAAGCGAAGGAGACCACTATGCGAGTGCTCCAGGGGGCCGCGACCGTCCCGCCCGCGTCCGCTGATATCGGCGGCACCTGGGTGACATACGCCGGGGGCCTTGACGGTTCCGCGGCGCCCACGACGCTCGACGAGGCTGTCCGGCCGTTCGTCTCGTCTATGGGAGACCGTGACTACGGGGCCGTGCTTGCATACGTCCCGGACGAGGAGCGGTTCGTGCGGCCGCTGCGGACCGCCGTCACTCGTTTGGCCGCGGCGACTGGGCGTCCTATCGCGCTGGAGATCGGTCCTCGCTACCTTCACTCCACGGGGCAGCTGCACAAGGGAGGACCCGACACCGGGGTCTTCCTCGTGTTGACGGCTCGCGACAAGGTCGACCTCGCCATTCCCGAGCGTGACTACACCCTCGGCCAGTTGTTCAGAGCGCAGGCCGAAGGAGATCTCACAACGCTCGCCGCGCACGGGCGACGTGTGATGCGGCTGGACATCGCGGAGACCACGCCGGATTCGATCGCCGCCGTCGCCGATGTACTCGGAGGCGCGACTCGGTAGAGGTTCGCACGCACCGGGACCGCCGTCGCGAAGGCGCCTGAGTGACGTCGGACGGGGAGCGTAGCGATTCTCCGACATTAGTGGTCCCGGCCTCTGGGACGTAGAGACCGGGACCCAATCCTACAGACCCGTGGGGGTTCAGGTCTGAAGGCCGTATGAAGATGCGCGATGCGCTACTTGCCTCCGGAGGTGAACAGGCCGGACGCCTTGTCCAGGCCGTGCTCCTTCTCCCAGCGCTCGTGAGCGTTTCCGTGGATGCGCATCCAGATCTCGTCCACGTTCTTGGGCAGCTTGCCGTCGAGCTTGCTCACGATGATGATTGCGATAACAGCGGCTGGGAACGTGAACAGCGTGGGGAACGTGAGGTTCGCGAGGAACCCGACGATTCCGCCGGCATCGGCGCCGATGGTTCCAAGCGCCTTGAACATGTTCATGAAGATGATGACGACCGAACCGCCGCCGCCTACGATCATCCCGGCGATGGCGCCGCGCTCGGTGGTGCCCTTCCACCAGATGCCCGTAAGCAGCATGGGCACGAATGCGCCCGCGCCGACCGCGAACGCCCAGGTCACCATCATTGCGATGAGCGCAGGATACGCGGTGTTCAGGCCGGTGGCGGGAATCAGGTAGCCGATCGATATTGCGAGCAGCGCAAAGAACACGACCGACGCCTTGCCGATGAAGACCTTCTGCTTCTCGGTGGCATCCGGGTTGATGTACTTCTCATACACGTCGTGACCGACGGCTGAGGCGGAGGCGATCAACAGACCTGCCAGAGTGGAGAACATCGCCGCGAACGCGCCAGCGGACACGATGCCCATGAGAATCTCGCCGCCGGCGATCCGGGCGATGGTCGGCATGAGGGCGTCGGACTTCACGAGCAGGCCTCCGACGTAGTCGGCCGTAGCCGGAGCAACACCCGAGTCCACGGCAGCCCGCACCATCGAGCGTCCCGCGAGGCCCACCATCGGCGAGACGATATAGAAGACGCCGATGAAGACGAGGACCCAGAAGGTCGAGCGGCGAGCGGCCGATCCCGACGGGTTGGTGTAGTAGCGGTTCAGTATGTGAGGCAGCCCGGCGGTACCCAGCACGAGCGCGAGCACCATCGAGAACTGGTCGAACCCGTTGTACCGGTGTCCGGGCTGGTTGAAGAACTGTGCGTCTTCGGTGCCCAGTAGTTCGTTCTTCAACTGATGCAGCTTGTTCTTCTGGAAGACGACCACGTTCACCATCGTATCCGGCGACTCGGCGGTCGCGATGGCCTCATCGATCCTGGCCATCTCTGCCGCGGCAAACGCCTCCGGATCCGAAGTATGGCGAGCCGCCTCCGTCATGGCGAGTTCGGCCTGTGCGTAGACAGCCGGGTCCTCGAGTTCAGCCACTGTCAGCTGGCCGGGACCCATGAGGTAGCTCTCCGATTCGGTCCCGAGGTCCGCCGCAAAGTTGAAACGCATGAGCTCGTCTTTGGCGGTGTTGTTGAAGCCCACGAACGAGACAACGAGCAACGTGAGGATCATCGCGAACGCAAGCCACCAGAACTGGATGATCTGGTTCAGCGTGGTGCCCTTCATGCCGCCGACGGCCACGTAGATCATGATGATCAGTCCAACGACGACGACTCCCAGGTTGTAGGGATCGGACAGAAAACCAGCTCCGGGAATACCGGAGCCGACGAGAACCTTCCACGTGGTACCGGCACCGTACATCTGGGGTGCCATGTAGAAGAGGCTCGTCGCCAGCACGCCGACCACTGCCACGAGCCGCATGCGGTTGGTGCCGAACCTGCCGAATGCGAAGTCAGGCACCGTGTACTCTCCGAAGCGGCGCAAAGGCGACGCGATGAAGAACACGACGACCATGAAGCCGCCGGCGAAACCGGCCGCATACCATACGCCGTCGAGACCAGATGCGTACACTGCCGCAGCAACGCCGAGGAACGACGCTGCCGAGAGGTAGTCGCCCGAGATCGCCGACGCGTTCGCGAACGATCCGACCTTCCTGCCTGCGAGGTAGAAGTCGGCCGTCGTACGCGTGAAGCGCCGGGAGAACACGGACAGGGCAACGGTCATCGCCACCAGGATCAACACGAGCACGATTGCGATGGTGTTCAGATCTCCCATGATTCGACCTCCTTCCTAAGCCCCGGCTTCGAGGATCTCTTCGGCGACATCTTCGGTCACCTTGTCGGCTACTTCAGCGAGACGGTCGTCGAGGGCGTCTGCCTTCTTCGAATACGTCCACGCCATCGTCCACAGGAACACGTAGTAAATCAGCGAGATGAACAGGTAGTTCCAGGTGAAGCCACCCCAGATCTGGGTCCTCCACCATCCTTCGACACTGACGGTCAGCGCCGGTACGGCGAGCGTCACGATGAAGAAGATCGCCCCGTAGGTGAATGAGAGCTTCCTTTGCTCCTTGAACACCAGGTCGACGCTCTCGATGGTGTCGATGTGATCGCCGTGTTGGATGTAGGTCGAGGTGATAGTCACTTCACTGCTCGGAGGGGTTGTCATCTGCTGTGCACCTCCTCTTCCTTCTCGTTCCGAGGACCGGTCCGGTCCTGCTTGCTCGTGCTGACTAGTCGCCCTTGATGACCATGACCGGGCGATCGGAACCCTTGACGACGGTCTCGGCGATGCTGCCGAGTGCGATACGCTTCATGCCGGTGCGACCCGTGTCGCCCAGGATGATGAGATCGGCGTCGAATTCCTCGGCGGTGGCGACGATACGCTTGGCCACACCACCCCGGACGATCTCCGCCTCACACTGGACGTCATTGCGATCGCACATCGTGCGCGCGATGGCGAGACCCTTGATCGAGTGATGCACGCCCTCGAAGACGTCCTCGGCCTCTATCTCCTCCGGCAACTCGAGCTGGTCCTGCCCGGTGTCGACGTAGATAGCCTTGATCTTCGCCCCGAAAGTCTTGGCGAGAACGACGGCATACTGAGTCGCCAGGACAGCGGGCTCGGAGCCATCGACCGGAAGCAGGATGCGGTCGATATCGATGCATACCTCGTTGATGTCACCGAACTTGATGTCCTCTGCGGCGCCTTTGATGCAGACCTTCATGCGTTTCACCTCCTCCTTGAGGACCCGACGACGGTCGGATCCATACACGTCCACGTGTAGAGGTTAGAGGTCGGTCGGAGGCCGATGAACGCGAGTGCAGCGGGCGGTGAAGGAGCATCGGTGAACGGGTGCCGGGCGAGCGCAGGTGGCGGCGAACGGCATGGGTACGCAGCGGAATCGCCGCTCACCGGTGTCAGGCGACCACTCACCGACGATGTGTGTACGGTCGCCCGCCCTGCCGAACATCGGCATGCCGGCCCTCGCCGCCCGCCGGCAAGGGACCCCCCGGCGCGCGCGCTCATCTACTCCTGCGGGCGCTCCATGGGCAGCGGGACGATCTCGGCATCCACGTCCCCGGAATCGATGCGCACGAAAGCGACGCTCCCGCGTTCGTCTGCCGTGCGGCTGTACGATGTCGATCCTGGGTTCACGTACAGTATGCCGCCTCGCCGGCAGACTTCAGGCCGGTGCGTGTGCCCCGTCACGAGAACAGCGGGCGGCTTCAACCTATGTCCGCGATGGGAAACGTGCGTGACCGCGATGTGAACCCCCGCGACGGTCGTGTACGCTCGCCTTCCGAGCGGCCATGTCGCGAAGGGATGGTCTGTGTTGCCGACGACAGCGAGCACGGGAGCTACCGCTGCGAGTTCGTAGAGTATCCTCTCCGAGCCCACATCGCCGGCGTGCACGATCAGGTCGACGCCGCCGAAGATTCCGGCAACAGCTCGCGGCAGGATGCCGTGAGTGTCGGAGAGCACGCCGACGGCCGCAGACGCTCGCCCGGCATGGACCACGGCTAGAGGCCGATCGCGCGCTTGAGCGACGGTACCCTGCGCCGGGACACGGGCACCTGCGTCTCCTCGGAGTCATTCAGCGTCAAGAGCAGGGTGCCCCCGTACATGGGCACGACTTCCTTCACCCGGCCAAGATTCACCAGGTAGCGGCGGTGGATGCGGAAGAAGCCCATCGGTTCGAGACGACGCTCGAGCTGTGCGAGAGATATCGTAGACAGGTAGCGTTCCTTGTCCGTGTGCAGGTACGAGTAGTCGTCCTTCGCCATCACGTAGAAGATGTCCTCGACCTTGAGCAGTAGCTTCTTCCCGGCCTTCTCGACGGGGATGCGCTCGACGAGCGCAGGCGCCTGCTGCGCCGGCACCAGCCGCCCGATGGCTTGCTTGAGCCGGGTGACGTCCACAGGCTTCACGAGGTAGTCGGCAGCGGCGACTTCGAATGCTTTGACCGCATGCTCCCCGTGAGCCGTCACGAATACGATCGACGGCGGATGCTCCATCTCCGCGAGCGCCTCGGCAAGCTCGACGCCGGACAAACCCGGCATGTCGATATCAAGGAAGATGACATCGTATGGGATGGCGCGAATCAGCTGCAGCGCCTCGGCCGCATTCGAAGCCTCGCCCACGACCTCGACGCCGCCGGCCTCACCAAGGAGGAACCGCAGCTCCGAGCGCGCCGGCGCTTCGTCATCTACGACGAGTGCCTTCAGCATCATTCTCTCCTGGTGTCGCGCCGGACAACTCCCCCGCGATACACAGTCTCACGACCGTCCCGCGCCCCTGCTCGCTTTCCACCCGTACCCCGGATTCTTCGCCGAAGTACCCCTTCAGTCTATCGTCAACGTTCTTCAGCGCGATGCCCAGCCCCTTTCCGAAGCCTGGTTCGAGCACGCGCCCCATGTCCGCCTCGGGGATCCCTACGCCGTCATCCGTCACCTCTACGACGAGGTCGCCGTCCCTGCGGACCGCGGTCAGCCGTATGTGCAGCACGCCTTCGGCGCGCATTCCGTGCTTGACGGAATTCTCCACCAACGGCTGCACGATGAAAGCGGGAACCTCGATGCCTAAGACGTCCGCGGCTATGTCTTCGGTGATGCGTATGCGGTCGCCGAAACGCGCACGCTCGAAAACCAGGTACGAACGCACGTAGCCCAGCTCGCGACCGAGCGTGATCAGCTGGTCGCCGGTCTCCAGCGTCGCCCTGTAGAAAGCCGCGAACTCCCGCAGGAGGAGGCGCGCCTGCTCGGGGTCGGTGCGAATCAGCATCGCGATCGTGTTGATCGTGTTGAACAGGAAGTGGGGGTTGATCTGCGCCTGCAGCGCCTTGAGCTCCATTCGCGTGGCCAACTGCGTCTGGCGCTCCAGCTCCGAGAGTTCGAGCTGAGTGGACAGCAGCTTGGCGAGTCCCTCCGCCATAGTGATCTGCGTCTCGTTCAGTAGCCGCGGATGCGTGTAGTAGAACTTCAGCGTCCCGACCGGCCTGTCTCCCTTCTCCAAAGGGACGACGATGGCCGCCCGAAGCATGCACCCGGGCTCGGCACAGCCGATCTCCTCCTTCGTCTCGAGGATCTGGTGCTCGTTCTTGTCCAGTGCCTCTCGAGTCGCGCGTGTCAGGATCGGACCGCCAGGCGCGTGATGGTTCTCGCCTATGCCGGCAAAGCCAAGGATCCGCTCCGTGTTGGTGATGGCTACCGCGGCGACCTCGGCCTCGCTCAGGATGATCCGGCAGACCGCGGCGGCAGTCTCGAAATCGAGTCCCCGGCGCAAGTACGCGAGGCTCTCGTTGGCGATATCCAGTATCTCTTGGGACTGGAGCGCGCGTAGATGGTCGGGCCTGCGAACGAATCGCGCGATCACGCTGCCCACGGCCACAACCGTCAATCCGATCAGGGAGGCTGTGAGCATCCAGCGCGGAGCGTCGCTGACAACGAAGATGTATCCGGTCACAACGGCAAGCACCGTGACCGCGAACAACAGCAAGCTGTCGACGATTATCGTGCGGCGAGGCATCGATACCACCCGGCACGCCCTTCCTTCACGACCCAACGTTCAGTCGCCCGTGCTGATCTCACCGATCAGGAACAGCAGTCTTCCCGGCATCTCGGAGAACCCTGCCGACGCATAGAGCGCCCTGGATGCCATGTTGTCCTGTTGTGTGCACAGACTTACCTCGGAGGCGCCGGAGCGGTCGCAATACTCGATGATGTCCTGCAGCATCGCGGCCGCGACGCCGCGTCTCCGATGCTCGGGAGCGACCGCGAGGCGCCCGATAGTGCCGGTGCCTCGGTGAATGGTGGCATGAGTATAGCCGATGAGTCCGGTTTCGCACTCTGCAATGCTCACTCGGCCGCCGGAAAGCCGCTCGCCGATACGCTCCGGCTCGTAGCGCCAGAAATCGTCGAAGCACCGGGCGTCCAGCCCCGCCAGACGCCCAGCATCGCTCGTTCGAGCAAGGCGAATCTCGACGTCCGGCGGCGGCAAAGTCGTGTGTGCATGCCTGCGGAGGTCCTGCGTTCGAGAGCGCAAGACCACGATCCGCTGACGCACGAGACACCCGGCGTCGCGGTACGGACCCGCTGCGTCCTCGGTGACGAGCGGACTCAACAACTGCTGGAACCCCTGCCGCCCGGCCAATTGCATGATGGACCGGACCGCCTCGGTCACGTGGGCGGGATGGACCCACAGCCCCTTGATCGCGAGGATGTCGAGGTGGTCGCGCCAACGCTCGATGACTGCGGCGGCACCCGCGCCGTCCGAGAGGACTCGCCACGGACCCCCTGCCCTGAACGCCTCGTACTCCTCGCGGTCCTCGAACAGCTGTGCCGCTCGGACCGCGGGCCACAACTTGCGGGCCTCCCGGTCGTCGGCGACCCGCAAGTGTGTCTCGCCTACCACGGCGCCCAACCGATCTCGTTCAGCGCAAGAGCCGCGCCGGCCACGAGAAGCATCACCGCGAATCCGAACTGCACCAACCGCTCGTGCGCGATGGCCGTCAGCTTGGCGCCAAGCAAAGCTCCGGGGACGACGCCCAGCACGAGACCGGCGGTCAGCCCCAGGTCCACGTGCCCTAGGACCCAGTGCGCCACGGATCCGGGCACGGCAAGCACACTGATGGCGACGAGACTCGTGCCGATGGCCTTCTTGACCGAGAATCCGAACACCCGCGCGAGCATCGGCACGAGCACGAACCCGCCCCCGAGGCCGAGAAACCCCGAGTACGCTCCAGTCACGACCCCCAGGACTGCGAGCGCCACGCCTCGCCGGGCATGCCACTCAGGAAACGGGACCCTTCTGCGTTCTCCTCCCCGGAGGGCGGCGACCAACATGTCGCCTGCCATGTACGCGATGAGCCCGGCTGTGACGATCATGACTGCCGCACCCCCTGCAAGGTCGCTCGCGTACGCGCCGCCCACCGCAGTGACCGCGCCCCACGCCCCCACGACGAGGCCCACCCTCACGTCCGCAAGACCTCGTCTGGCATAGGCGGCAGCGCCTGTGATCGCCGTCGGGATTATGACCGGCAAGGGAGTCCCCACTGCCACGAGCGCGGGAACGCCGACGAGAAGACGAAGCGCCGGCGTCGTAAGCACGCCGCCTCCCACCCCGAACATCCCGGAGAGCACACCCGCCCCCAGACCTATGGCGAAGATGAGAAGCGAGTCCGTCACGTCTCAGTCGGCACGCTGCAGGGGAAAGCGTCCCGTGATCGCGGAGCGGTCGACACGCCGCTCGCCTGTGAACAGGGACTTCAGAGCGACATCGTCCCAGATTCGATCGATCAGGAGCGGCCACCGGCGCTGGAAGTCGAAGTAGTTGTGGCAGTTCTCCCGGGCATACCCCTCGGCCTGCCGCACGGTGCGACGAGCAACCGAGAGATATCGGCCGCCCTCCCTGCGCGACAGGCCCCGCAGCATCGCCGTGACCCACGCGCGCCACCCGATCGACGAGCCCAGGAACGGTCCCGGGTACGGCATCAACGATTCCGGAGTGACCTGCCGAAGATCCACCTGAGACTCCGCGAACTCGAGTTTGCGGTGTTCGTAGACGAAGCGGTACACGTCCTGGCGGAACTGCAACGCCTCACTCGCAAGCTTGGGTGGCCGGTGGATGACCGACCACTCGCCATCGAGGAAAACATCTCCGCCGTGCATGCGAGCGTTGATGACGTAGTCCATGTCCTCGCCGCGCACGACCCACGGATCGAACGAGACCGCCGAGAACATGTCCTTGTGAAGCGCAAGGCATCCGCCGAATGCGATCGGTGAGGGCTTGATCCGGGGTGGTGCATCCACCATCGCCAGCGCGGCGTTGAAAGCATCGTTCTGGCGCCAGAACATGTCCGAGAAATGGGGTGAGACGGGCAATTGGTAACGGCCGTCCACATCAGTGTAGAAACCCGTCTTAGCGAGAACGATACGCCCGTCTTCGAGCTGAAGCCCCAGGCCCTCCGACGCACGCCTAAGGTACTCCCGATCGGTGATGATCTGATCGTCGTCGAGGAACACGACGCTCTCACAACCGAGTACGGCCGCGGCGATGAGACCCACGTTCCGCACCGACCCGTATCCGACCAGGCTCACACCGCCGATCATGTCGGCGAATTCGACCTGCTCCAATCGACGATGCAGGGACCCCAGCTCCGCGGGCCCGAACACCAAAGCGTCGATGCCGGGGAAGTCGGCGAGTATGCTGCGCACCCGGTCTTCGGCCACATGCTCGACGGCCGGATCCGTCGCGGCAACGATGAGGACGACCTTGTCCAGCCCCTCGACTTCCTCGAGGGAGCGCAAGCATTCCGGCAGCGTGCCGTCCGTGTCCACGGAGGTCGGGTGGTCGTACACGGTCAGGAGGTTCTCGCTGACGCGGCCCTTGCGTTTTGTCCAGAATGTCGGGATGACCACACAGGGAGACACAGGCATAACTCCTCTGCCGCTTTTGTATGAGCTGACGCCGGCTCGAGCGTCACCGGCAATTCTACTCCTTGTGCGCGGCGGATTCCTTGAGGCACTGTTCGAGCGCTTCCTTGAAGACACCGTAGGGCCGGGAACCGATGTAGAGTTCGTTGCAGATCAGCGCCGCCGGTGTGGCGTCGATTCCCAGATGCAGCCCCACGTGCAGGAACTGATGAAGACGCTCGTCGTACGTGCCTTCCTCCCAAGCGGCCCTGACCTCCGCTGAGTCGTAGCCCTCGGCCTCTGCGACGCTCAGGAGTACGTCCTCCTTGCCGATGTCCTCCCCACGGCCGAAGTATGCTTCGAACAGCGCGTGGTGTATCGCCCAGTGTGCCGGCTCGCCCCGGTCGCGGCCCATCTCCCCGATCACGAGCGCCTTGTGGGTCTTGGGCACGAAAGGCGGTATCTGAAGCGGGAAACCCTCCCTCTCGGCGATGCGCTTGAGGTGCTCCTCCACCTTGTCCGAAGAACCGATCACCTCGAGCTCGCTCATCTGGTAACCCTCTTCGGGCATGTCGGGACGCAGCTCGAAGGGAACGAGCAACACCGGAACCTCTGGTATCTCCTGCCGCAGCTTGTCGAAACGGTGCTGGTCCACGTAGCAGAACGGGCACGCGTAGTCGTAGAAGATCAGAACACGTGGCTCCGTCGGTCCGTGGGTGTGTTCGTGCGCGCCTCCCTTTATGCCCTGTCGCGCCGCCTCCGAAGGCGTGCGATCCTGCGGAGTCTCCTCGGCCATTCGCTGTCTCCCCTCCGGACCCTATTCGGTGATGTTGAGGCCATGCCCGCAGAACGCGCACGTGCCTTCCGACGTGTGCTTCTCCTCGATCGTGTAGCCGACGCGCCTCACAACCACCTTTCCGCAGTTGGGGCACACCGTGTCCTCTCCGCCGGGCTCGCGTATGTTGCCGAGATACACATAGTGGAGCCCCGCCTCCCTGCCGATGGTGCGCGCTGCCCGCAGCGTCTCCATCGGAGTCGGGGGGAGGTCCGCGAACTCCAGGTACGGGAAGAAGCGGGTGACGTGCCATGGGGTGTCGTGCCCCAAGTCGTCGGCGATCCAACGCGCCATCGCCTGGAGTTCAGCCGTCGAGTCGTTGATGGTCGGCACCACGTTCGTGACGACCTCGACATGCATCTTCCAGCGGTACTTCGCCTCCTGAGCCGCCTGCCGCACGGACTCCGCCGACGACACCCTGCAAAGCCGGCGGTACGTCTGGTCCGTGGCGCCCTTGAGATCGGTACGCCACACGTCTACGAACGTGCCGATCGCCTCGAGCGCCTCCAGGGTGATGTAGCCGTTCGTCACCATGACCGTGTAGAGGCCGGCTTCGTGGCACAGACGCGCCACATCGAGCACGTATTCGATCCAGATGACCGGCTCGTTGTACGTGAAAGCGACCCCGGGGCAGCGATACGCACGCGCCATCTCCACGACCCGCTCCGGAGACAGGTCGTTCAGCCCGACCGAGCCGTCGCCCGCTTTGGCCCGGCTGATCTGCCAGTTCTGGCAGTGCCCGCACCTCATCGAGCAACCCACGCTCCCCAGCGAGAGCGCCGACGTCCCTGGGAAGTAATGGAACACCGGCTTCTTCTCGATCGGATCGGCGGCGATGGACGACACTCGTCCGTAGGTCAACGGCACCAATGTGCCGCCCTGGTTCTCGCGGACGCCACAGATGCCGACCGACCCGTCCGCTATCAGGCAGCGGTTCGGGCACACGCTGCATCTGACGCGATCGCCTTCGGTACTCCATAGGATCGCGGTACGCATGATTTAGTCTTTACCCGGTGCGGCGTGTCACCCCGGGGCAATCATGACCTGATTGCGTCCCGCGTTCTTGGCCCGGTACAGTGCGGCGTCAGCCGTCTCGAGCAGCCCCTCCGGGGTCGCGGGAGCGCCGTTGACCGACGCAACCCCCGCCGAGATCGTCACCGTCATCGCTTCGCCCGAGCTTCCGGCAGACTCGACATCCAGACCCGCGATGGCAGCCCGAAGCTTCTCCGCCACGGCATACGCAGCCGTCTTCCCGATCCCCGGCAGGATTACGGCGAACTCGTCCCCACCGTACCGGGTGGGAACGTCGGTGTCTCGCAGCAGCTCGGTCAGGACCTGAGCGATTGCGGTGAGGACTGCGTCCCCCTCGGGATGCCCGAGCCGGTCGTTGATCGCCTTGAAGCCGTCTACATCGAGCATGACCAGCGACAACGGCGTGCCGTAGCGCTGAGAGCGGGACACTTCCTCGGCAAGTCGCTCGTCGAACACGCGGCGGTTCTTGAGTCCGGTGAGGGGGTCGATGGTCGCCGAATGCTCGAGCTCCCGCCTCGTGCGCTCCATACGCTCCTGCTGCAGGGGAAAGCACATCTCCCATGTCGAATTACCGAGGGCGACCGCACGTGCATGCTGGACGCATGTCGCGTAACCGCACGCGCCGCAGTCCAGGAGCTCGGCACGGCTGGAGAACCCGCCGAGAGCGAGTGCCGCGTCGATCTCCTCGTCCGACGGCTCGGTCTGGGCGACAGGCGCGGCCTCGAAGCTGCGCAGGAGTTCGACGCGGGGAAGGAACTCGATCAGCTGCCGACTGCTCACCGAGGAACGGCGGCGGGCATCGCGTTCCGCCGCGACCACGTTGCGCTTCGCGAACACGGACATCTCGGGACGTACTGCCGGGCCACCGAGGCAGCCGTCGCAGTTCAACATGTCGACGAGCCGCGGGGCAGCCTCGCCTCGCAGGATCGCGGCAAGCAGGGCATCGAGTTCCAGCATGCCGCGTACTTTCACCACATCGTGCGTGGTCATGTCACCTTCTGCGACGGCGCTACGGGGGAACCCGTCGGTGAGCGAGAGCTCCTTGAGCGGTTCGGGCCTTCGGGACCCCGCGGGGTCCGTCCGGGTCAGGGGCGGGCGCGGACGGGCTGTCGCGAGCAACTGCTCGAGTTCCGTGAAGTCGATCGCGACGTCCACAGCATCGTGCAGCCCCAACTCGTAGACTTCGTCCTTGCGCGCGAAACACGGCGAAACGTACACGACCGCGACGTCCGGCGGATACAGTTCGCGTATCAGCCGCGCTTGCGCGATATACGGCGGCACGATAGGCGCCAGTGCCGAGACCAGGGACGGGTAGAATCGGCGCACCCACTCGACCGTGACAGGACACGTCGAGCGCAGAGTCAACGTGGAGTGCGGTCTCGCGTGCGAGCGCTCGTACTCGGCCGCAACGAGTTCCTCGCCCAACGCCGTCGTCTCCACGGCGTGGAAGCCGACACCTTCGAGGGCCCGCTCGACCTCCCGGCCCGACAGTGGATGCAGCGCTGCCACGAACTCAGTCGCCAGAAGCGCGACGACCGGCCGGCCACTCGCGAGCAGCTCCCTTACGCGCCCGGTGTCGTCGCGGACCGCGTGCCCGCCATGGCCGCATCCTATGACACAGGCGCCGCACTTCACGCACCGCTCCTGGAGGACCTCTGAGTGTTGGTCCGTCACGCGGATCGCCTTCGAGGGGCACGCGCGCACGCAGCCCCAGCACGCTCTGCATTCGCCGTGGACAGACTGGATCAGCGGCTCGGTCGGGGCGTCGTCGCGCACGCCGCGACGAAGCAGTATCGCCGATCGTATGTGCGCGCTGCCTAGCGCCATGCCCACTCCCTAAGATGCTTCTCCCGGCGATCTCTCCTCGCCGAGCATGCGTGCAATGCCCAATCTGCGCACGCCCACGAGAAGCGGCCACCCGAGAGCGTACACCACAAATGCCTCGCCGACGCCTACGGCGACCACCCCGAAGACGTACATGGCCAGCCAACTCCCTTCTAAGTCTACTCCCAGAAAGGGCACGCGGTAGAATCCCAGGCCCGCAAGCACGACCGGCAGGTACGCAGGTACGATCAGGGCGTTGGCGATCACAGGACCCGCGAGGGCAAGTCCGGTGTGTTTCCTGAACCGCCACGTCCACCACGCGCCAAGGAGGGTGGCAAGTGAGCCGAAGAGCACGTCAAGCACTGCAAGTGGACCGACCTGCGTGATGAGCGCGGCATTCGCGACGGCGGTCCCGACCGCGAGTCCCGGAATCGCCGCCGGGGTCAGAACGGCGAGCACGGTGAGAGCCTCGCTGAGCCGCAGCTGCACCGGACCCCACCCAAGGGCCGCAGGCAACTGGAGTACGAGAAGCGTGAACGCTGCGTAGGTCGCCGCGATGACGCCTGCCTGTGCGGTGAATCGCGAACGTTTCACGACGAACCCCCCTGCCTTAGCGACCCGGGGATTCTAACACACCGACGCGGCGTTCCGTCGCCCCTCGTCCCCTACGACGGAAGCTGCGGTCCGTCTGCGTGCGGCCGCTCGACGAACAACCCGGTGGCTCCGGCCAAGGCACGTACATCGAGGGCCTCGAGCAGCGCCTCCACGATGCGCCCGTCGAACTGCGTGTCGGCTTTGGCGAGCAACTCCGCGCGTGCCTCGGAAAAGGACAGCCGACGGCTGTAAGTCCTTTCGGAGGTCATAGCGTCGAACGCGTCTGCCACAGCAAGGACACGCGCCAACAGCGGGATCTCCTCGCCGGCGAGCCCGGAGGGGTAACCCTGGCCGTCCCATCGCTCGTGGTGGTGAAGCACGACCGGGGTGATCGCGTCCAGGAACTCTATCTGCTCCAGAATGCTCACGCCGATGAGAGCGTGACGCTGCACCATCGCCTCTTCCTCGGGAGTCAGACGCGACGGCTTCAGCAGTATCTCGTCACTCACACCGAGCTTGCCTATGTCGTGGAGCAGGCCGGCGAATCTCAGGACCTCGAGGTTCTCGTAGCCGAGACCGAGCTCCTCGCCGATCGCCATCGCGTAGTCCATCACGCGATCCGAGTGTCCGCGGGCGGCGTGCTCGCCGACGTCGAGGGTGACCGACAACGCGGCGATGGTCTTGGTGTAGTCGTCCCGCAACCGCTCGAGAAGGGCGGTCTTCTCGAGGGCGGCCGCGGCATGATCCGCCAGCTGCATGAGCAGTCGTTGGTCGTCGGCGTCGAAGACCCCGGTCTCGCTGCAGGCAAGGAACAGATAGCCGACGATGGTCTGCCGAACCATGATCTCGACGGACATCACGGTCCATTCCGCGTCGACGTGGCCCTCATCGGTGGTCTCGCCTCGGTGAGTGATGAGCTGGACGCGCTCCAGCGGAGCCGAGTCGAGGTCCCACCCCGCCGCCTCGGCGATGACCGCGTCCACGGCGCTTCTCGGCACCCGGCCCACGACGCTGACAGCCGCCTGGTCCCGGCCCCACCCGGTGACCACGATGCCTCCGAGCTCGAAATCGAAGGCCTTCTCCAGCACGCTGGCAGTGGTGGTAGTCACCTCTTCGAGGTCGGATGTGGTGGACATCGACTTGGCGTACTCGCCCAGGTGCATGAGCTCGAATATGGCCCGCCGCGTCGCACGCTGGCGTGTGGAGCTGTCGAGCACCTCGGCGGCCATCGTGGAGAATCTCTCCAGCATGGTGAGCGCGTCGCCGGTCAGGGAGCGACTCGGCCTCGAGACGCTTGCGCTCAGCACGCCGATCAAGCGCTCCCCGCGCTCGAGGGGGACCGACACTTCGGCGCGTACCCCCCGATGAGGGTGCGTGCTTGGCCGGGTAGACGAACCCTTCTCGCCGGTCACCAGGACGCCGCGACGGGTCTGTGCGACCCTTCCCGCGATGCCCTCGCCGACGTGCAGGCGCTCGCCGAGCGCTTCTCTGCACGACTCTCCGCGGGCAGCAACGACCTCGAGTATGTCGGTTCCGGGACGGACGAGCATCAGGGTGCCGCTGTCTCCTGACACGATGCTCATCGCTCGGGTGAGAATCCGATCCTGGACCATCTCCACGTCATCGTGCACGACCGTGAACTCCTGCCCGGCCTCGGCGAACACCTCGAGCTCGCGGACTCTCTCCGCCCAACCCAGGTTCTCGGCAGAACGCCGGACCGTAGACTTGGCCTGAGCCACCACCATCCGCACGAACGACTCGACCTCGCGCTTCGACATCACCGGGATCTGGCGCACCGCCTCGCGTGCCTCGGCTTCGTCGGCCCCCCGACCGAGCAGCTTCTCGAACAAGCGCTTGCGGTCTCTCGTGGACGCCACGAAGCCGCCGACGACGATCGTGCACAGGCGCGACCCGTCTTGCTCGACGCTTGCGATGTAGCACGGAAGCCCGCCCCGGCAGTCCCCGCGAGCCAGGGGCTGCCCGTCGAGGCGCCCCGGCTCGCCGAAGCATGCCTCGGAGACGGACTCCGCCGTGGGCGCGGTGAGGGCGCAGTACAGGCACTGTGGGGTCGTGTGGATCAGAGCACGGGCCTCAGGGTCGAGGACGCCGATGACGAGGCCTGTCGCCTCGAAGAGAGCGTCGACAGCATCGCTCCACTCCTTCGAGGAGAAGGCGCTGTTGAGCACGTCGCCTGAAGCGGGCACCTGCGTACTCCCTCACTGCCGATTCACGTCTAGAGTTAGGTATCGGCAGTCAGGCCGCTGCTCTTGAGCCGATGACGTGCGGTTTTAGCAGGTGAAAAGGCATCGAGACGGGAGTTAGAGCTGGCCCCTAGGCAACGTGATAGTGAACGTCGATCCCTCGCCCAGCACGCTCCGGACTTCGATGTCGCCACCGGCACCCTCTGCGATGCTCTTGGCGATCGGCAATCCGAGGCCGAAGCCTCCCGTTTCCTTCGAGCGCGACGTGTCGCTCCTGTAGAACCGCTCGAAGATGCTCGGAAGGTCTTCGGCGGGGATTCCGACCCCTGTGTCGGAGACCTCGATCACGATCGTGTCTCTCCGCCTTCTGGTGGATACAGCCACCGTTCCTCCTGGAGGCGTGTACTTGGCGGCATTGTCGACGAGGATAGAGATCACGTCCTCGACGCGCTCCGGGTCACCTACCATTACCAGCTGCCCCTCGCTTGGGCCGATGAACTCCAGGTTCTTGCCGATGTAGCGATTGGCTGCGGCCGCGAGTGTCTCGCGGCACCTGGCGTTGACGTCGAAGCGGACGCTCTTGAACTGTAGGGCGCCTTCATCGCGCACGAGCGCGAGCAGGTCGCTGGTCAATCGCGCCATTCGCCTCGATTCCCTGTCGATGGCAGCGATGGCCTCTTCTCGGACCTCCGGGTCTTCGGCGCCCCAGGCCTTGAGGATGTTGGTGTAGCCGCGGATCCCGGCGACCGGCGTAGCGAGCTCGTGCGAAGCGTCGGCGACGAATCGCGTTTGGGCGTTCGCGCGACGGCGGAGGCGGTCGATCAGCGCGTTGAGCGAACGGGCGAGGTCGCCGATCTCGTGCTCTCCTTCCGCTGGAAGGTGTACGTCCAGTCTCCCGGCATCGACGGAGTCTGCGGCTTTGCGCAGGTCATCGACGAGTTTGAGGACCCAGCCCATGCTCGTCTGCATCATCACGACCATTATGAACATGGCCGACACCGCAAGCGTGAACATCGGCAGCCGGATCGAGTCGATCACCATCTCCTCTTGCGCCGGGAAGTAAGCGACCTCGAGAAGGCCCTCCGTGTCGGCCGGAAGATCCAGAGGTACATGGACCACGTACACCCCGAGCTGCGCCGGGCCGACCAACCCCTGGAGAATACCCCCCTCGTCCACCGTGGATTCCGTCACCTGGTTCAGCTCCATGGCCCGTCGGCGCTGCTCGTCGACATCCTCGATGAGCGCCCGCTCGTCGCTGAACCAGATCGGCTCGAGGTTCTCGTTGTAGAACGCGAATTCGCCCTCCGACACCCCGCCCGCGCTGAACAGGTCGGGGACGCTGCGCAGGAACTCGCGCTCGGCCTCCCGTTCGCGTGCCTCTCCCTCGAGCCCGGCGGCCGCCGCCTCGAGCTTGGCCGCCGTGGTAGCGTCTCTCGCTATGCGGGCGGCGTCGCGCGCGATTCGCGCGGTAGCGTCATGCGCAACGACCGACATCCCGTCTGAAACGACGACGTACGTGGTCAGAGCGACTCCGCCGACGACGAGGGTTGCGAACAGGATTGCGACCAGCAGCAGCCACGTCCGCAGGGAAGAGCGGCGCATCTAGCCCCTCGCAAAGAAGTACCCGACGCCTCGAATCGTCTGGATGATCGTGTTGTCGCGATCCCCGATCTTGCTGCGCAGGTGGCAGACGAAGACCTCGATCACGTTGCTGTCCGTCGCATGCTGTCCGCCCCAGACCGCCTCGAGGATCTCGTCGCGAGAAATGACGCGGCCGGCATTGGTCACCAGGTAAAACAGCAGATCGAACTCCTTGGCCGTCAGGTCGATCGGCTCGTCGTTCACCGTGGCACGACGTGAGTCGGGATCCACCTCCACGCCGCTCGCGCGGTACGTGAGAGGACGCTCGTGCTCTGTTCGCTTGAGAAGCGCCCGCACGCGCGACAGGAGCTCCGGGATCTCGAAAGGCTTGCGCAGATAGTCATCGGCGCCGGCATCGAACCCTGACACGACGTCCTGGGTCTCGGCTCTCGCCGTAAGCATCAGGATCGGGAAGGTGTGACCCTGCTCGCGCAGCCGCCGCGCCACCTCGATCCCGTCGATCCCGGGAAGCATGAGGTCGAGGATGAGGAGGTCAGGCGGCATCTCCTCGACGACCTCCAGGCCCGCCGTACCGTCCGCCACTTTCACCACGTCGTATCCGGCGTGGGTGAGTTCGAGCTCGACGAACCGGGAGATTGTCGCGTCGTCCTCGACGATCAAGATTCGCGCTGAAGCCGTCTCATTCATGCGTATCGCGTCTCCGTTCACTCCCCCATGGTCAGAATACCGCGCAAACCGTTAACCGTCACTTAAGGAGCTCCTCGGCGATTTGCACTGCATTCAGAGCCGCACCCTTGCGGAGCTGGTCGGCGACGACCCACATGGAGATGGCATGCGGAGCCGACTCGTCGACTCGCAGCCTGCCGACATAGGTTGCGTCGGTCCCCTCGAGCATGGCGGGCATCGGGTACACGCCGTTCGCCGGGTCGTCCAACAGCTCGATACCTTGAGCCCCGGCGAGTGCCCGCCGCACGTCCGCGAGGTCCACAGGACTGGCGAACTCGACGTTCACCGCTTCAGAGTGACAGCGCAACACAGGCACGCGGACACATGTCGCGTGCACCCGCATCTCGGGTGCCGCCAAGATCTTGCGCGTCTCCACGACCATCTTCCACTCTTCCTTCGTCGACCCGTCGTCGAGGAAGACGTCGATCTGGGGAATGCAGTTGAACGCGATCCGATGCGCGAACTGGTCCACGGTGAGTTCCGAGCCGCTCAGGAACTCCTCGGTCTGTTCGTAGAGCTCCTGCATGGCGGCCGCACCGGCACCCGAGGCCGCCTGGTAGGTCGCCACGACCACCCTCTCGATGGGCGCAAGGTCATGCAGCGGCTTGAGGGCGACTACCATCTGAATCGTGGAGCAGTTCGGATTGGCGATGACGCCGTTGTGCCGGTGCACGTCGCGGGGGTTGACCTCCGGCACGACGAGAGGCACGTCGTCTTCCATTCGGAATGCCGAGGAGTTGTCGATCATCACGCATCCGGCGCTCACCACCGATTCACGGAACTGCTTGCTCACCCCGGCGCCCGCTGAGAACAGCGCTATGTCCACACCCGCGAAAGAGTCCGGCGCGAGTTCGCGGACCACGAGTTCCCGGCCCGCAAACGGCACTTGCTTCCCTGCAGAACGCGAGGATGCCAGCGCGATCACCTCAGATGCCGGGAACGCGCGCTCCTCGAGCACCCGGAGCATCTCGCGTCCCACCGCCCCCGTGACTCCGGCAACCGCCACAACGGGCCGACCGGGCATCGCGCGGCTCCAAGACACGTCACTCACCGTCCCCGCACCCGGGGGCTGCCTCTCGCAGGACCTGGTCCTTCGCGAGGCCGAAGCTTTCGTGAAGAGCACGCACGGCCTGCTCTGCCTGGTCCCGAGAGATGACGCACGATATCCGAATCGATGAGGTCGATATCATGTCGAGGTTCACTCCCGCTTCTGCGAGCGCGCTGAACATCTGCGCGGCGACGCCCGGATGGGTCTTCATTCCCGCCCCGACGAGACTGACCTTGGCGATGGATTCGTCCACCAGCCAGGTCCTGGCGCCGAGTTCGGTGGCGATTCGCTCCGTGGCCCTGCGAGCTCGCACGAGGTCCTCGTTGGGAACGGTGAACGAGATGTCCGTGGTCCCTGCCTCCGATACGTTCTGGATGATCATGTCGACGTTCACGTTCTCTCCTGCAAGCGTGCTGAACACGTCGGCGGCGACGCCTGGCCGGTCGGGCACATCACGAATGGTGACCTTCGCTTCGGTCGTGTCATGAGTAACACCGGATATGATGACCTGTTCCATGGACTCGTCGACCTCCTTGACGATCGTCCCCGGCACATCCGAAAAACTCGACCGGACGTGAATGGTGACTCCGTGGTTCCGGGCGAATTCGACGGAGCGCAGTTGGAGTACGCGGGCTCCGGTGGCAGCCATCTCCAGCATCTCTTCGTATGAGATGACGTCTATCTTGCGGGCCTCGGACACGACGCGAGGATCGGCGGTGAAGACACCTTCTACATCGGTGTAAATCTCGCAAACGTCCGCACCGACGCCCGCAGCCACGGCGACAGCGGTAGTGTCGGACCCGCCTCTGCCCAGCGTGGTGATCTGTCCGCCTGGAGTGACTCCTTGGAATCCGGCGACGATGACGATGAGCCCCGCGTCGAGGGCATCGCGAACGCGCTCCGCCCTGACCTCCCGGATGCGCGCCTTCGTATGGCCCTCATCGGTCACGATTCCCACCTGAGGGCCGGTGAACGAGATCGCCTCGTGCCCTTGCGCGTGGATCGCCATGGCAAGCAGCGCGATGGTGACCTGTTCGCCGGTGGCAAGCAGCATGTCCATCTCCCGCTCGGGTGGACAATCCGTGAGTTGCCCGGCGAGTGTCACGAGCTCATCGGTCACGTCACCCATGGCGGACACCACGGCCACCACTTGGTCACCCGCTTCCCTGCGGGCGATCAGGCGCGCGGCAACGCTGCGGATGCGGTCGGTCGAACCGACCGATGTCCCCCCGAACTTGGCGACGACGATTGCCATTGAACACGTCCTCGACCCGGAATAGCCGTGGTGCGGCGCACCGGCGCCGCACATCGCGCATAGTGTAGCACCGCCAGCCGGTACGACCGAGACGCTTTCGCTTAGTTCAGGTGCAGTTCGAGGTCGTCAGCGAGTCGTTGCATCCTCTCGGATAGCCCCGACACGGCGTCAGCGTAGAAGTGGTCGACCAGGGTGTGTCCGGACATCCTGCCCATCGTGCGGTCCATCATGCGCAAGGCCCGGCGCAGCAACGCGAGCTCCTCTTCGCGCGTCAGCTGGCCGTCAAGGCCCATCGCGACGCGCCCACCCGACAGCTCTATGGGATAGGATCCGTCGGTGAAGGCCTCGTTCAGCTCCCGCTCCACGTTGGCGGCGAGCCGGGGACCGCCGAGCTTTCGGAAACTAGACATCATTCCCTCGCAGATTGCCACGAAGATGGCTCTGAACTCGTCTGCTTGGATCTCGTCCAACGGCTCTCGCGGTGCAGCCTCCTCGGCAGCGTGAGACTGCAGGACGTCGATGAAGAACTCGACCAGTCGGGGGTCGAACTGTGTACCGGCACATCTCCGGAGTTCCTCGATCGCCTCCTCGCGGGTGCGGCCCGCGCGGTACGGGCGGTCCGAGACCATGGCCTCGTAGGCGTCCGCGATGGTGAGGACACGGGCGAGCAGCGGTATCTCCTCGGCCCTGAGTCCAGCGGGATACCCCGCACCGTCCCACCGCTCGTGGTGATGCCTGACCACCGGGGTGATCGGCCACGGGAACCCCACCGGTTTGAGGATGTTCGCCCCGATCAAGGGATGGTGCCGCATCTGACCCATCTCGTCGTCGGTGAGACGACCGGGTTTAAGCAGGATTTCCTCCTTGATGCCGATCTTGCCGATGTCATGGAGGTAGGCCGCCATCTCGAGCGCGGTTCGCTGCTCGTGGGAGAGTCCGGCACGCTCGGCAAGCATGGTCGCGAACTGCGCCACACGGTCCGAGTGCCCTCGGGTGTAAGGGTCCTTGGCGTCGACTGCGGCCGCCAGCGAGCGGACCGTCGCCAGGTACGCCTCCTGCAAGCTGGTGAACAGCTCGATGTTGCCGATCGCGATGGTGACGTGGTTGGCGATTGTGGAGAGTAGCCGCACGTCGTCGCCGGTGAAGCGGAACTCGGGATCGTGACTGCCCACGATGATCGCGCCCAGTGCTCCCTCTGACGAGATGAGCGGAACGCACAACGCCGCGAGGGCACCGGTAAGTTGGTCGATCTGCTCGCGCTGGACGCCGTCCGCCGAAGGATTGAAGATCAGCGGCCGCCCTTCGCGGATGACCCACTCCGACATGGAGTTGCGCAGCGCTTCCTCATCAGGTTGCCCCTCCGGCCCCGCGGCCCGCCATGCCTTGAGTTCCAGCCGCCCGGAATCGGGGTCACGCAGGGTCACGTATCCTGCGTCGAGGTCGAAGATCCTGAGTGCCGAGTCGAGGACGGACTCCAGAAGGACGTCCATCTCCAAGGTGGACCCCAGCGCCCTGCTCATCTCGTAGAGCGTGGCCAGCTCGAGGACCTTCTTGGTGAGCGAATCGCTCCGGTCGCGGAGGGAGTCGGTCATCTGATTGAACGTCTCCGCGAGTCCCGTCAGCTCGTTCGCGCCGGAGACGTCTATCTTAGTGGCGAAGTCGCCGTCGGCGATGCGCCTCGCTCCGGCGGTCAACTCAACTATCGGGTCCGAGACCCGGCGCGCGACCCATCCGCCCAGTCCGACGAACGACAGTACCGCGAACACGGACCATATGGCGATGAGATTCGCGGTGGTCCTGCCGGCGCTATCGCTGGCGGTTTCGTTCACGACCGAGACCACGTATGCGTGGTGATCGGCCGAAGGGTCGGAAGGCAGTCGCATCATTGCCGCTCGCACACGATAGCGCGTGTCGGCGAGCCTGATGGAACATGTGCCGCTTCCCGAATCCCGCGCCCGCTCCAGACAGCGAGCGACGGCGTCACTCGGCGACGCCAGCGCGGCCGCCAGATCGTCGGCCGAGGACTCGGACGCGGAGTCCTCGGCGGGCATCAGAGAACTCGCGACGTGTCGCAGCCGGCCGTCATAGAGCGAGACCGCATCGCCCACGCCGCCTCCGACCTCGGTGAGAAACGCGTCGTCCAGGACGAGTGACAGGACCAGCGTGTACCGGCGTGAGCCCGCCGCCACCGGCTGCAGCGCGGTCACGGTGAGCCGGTCGCCCAACTCCAGCAAGGACGTGTAAGGAGTCCTCTCCGCGGACGCGGCTCCCGGCCCGAGGTCGAGACGCCTGCCCGGCGTCACCCCTGCGAGTCCGGTCGTCGCCACGACCACGCCGCCTTCGTCGAGGACCAACAAGCTGTCGTACTTCAGGGTCACGTTCATCTGGATCAGGAGGCCGCGCACCGCCGTCATGTCTCCTTGCTCGAGAGCCTCCTTGATGCGGGAGTCCTCGGAGACGAATCTCGCGGACTGAGCGAGTGTTTCCGCGCGCTGATCGAATCGATGCTCGAGGTTCGCAACAGATGTCTCAGCGACCTGGTCGATCCAGGTCTCGGTAAGGTTCGAGAGGAAGAATGCAGCGACGACTGTGGCAATGATGCCGACTACAACTGACGCCGACACGAGCGGCACCACGATCTGACTGTACAGATGCTTGCCGAAGAGCCGTCGACCCATGAGGCTACCCGTCAGACACAGACGGCGCGAAGCCTCTGGAACGCATGAGTGCCGCCGCTTCTTGACCTCGGGCCCAGTCGATGAAGTCTTCGATCTCGGGAGCGATCGGCGTCTTCACGACGACTCCGAGTGGCCGAATCATCTGATAGCTTCCGTCCTCGATGTTCTCCACGGTTGCTTCCACACCATCGAGCCGGAGATGCCGCACGGGTATCTCCTCCGAGAGGCCCAAGCCCAAAGAGAAGTAGCCCACCGCCCCCGGAGTGTTCTCCAGACCCTCGACCATGTCCGGCTCGTAGAAGAGATTGACCGCCTTCGACGAGACCTCCAGATCGGGACCAAGCACGTACTGCCGCAAGATGATCTTGGCTGACTCGTCTTCATTGCGGTCCAGGATGGTGATCGGCATGTCGTTGCCGCCCAGCTCCTGCCAGTTGTCGTGCTCGCCTCTGTAGATCTCGCGGACCTGCCCGGTCGTCAGACCCTCTATCTCGACGCTAGGATGCACGGCCAGCACCAGCCCGTCGTCTGAGAGCTTGAAGTACGCAAGCCCGAGCTGCTCCTCCTCGGCAGTGAGTTCGCGGGACACCGAGCCGATCTCGAGATCGTCGTTGGCGACGCCCCGAATGCCGCCGCCGCTGTGCAGCCCGGGCAAGTACACGAACTCGACGTTCTCGTGGGCCGCTGAGTACTCTTCGCTCAAGATCCTCAGAAGCGGCAGGCAAGTCCCCGAGCCCGAGACGCGAAAACGAACGAAAGAGCCCCTGCCGTCGCCATTCGAGTCGCCGCCGGAACAGCCGCCGAGGACAAGCGCCGACACGACGCCGAGCATGACGAAGGCCGCGGTATGCCGGACGCGGTTCACCACCACTTCCCTTCCCGCAGGTCGGGCCCGATGAGGATCGCATCACATTCTAGCATCGACGAACGAGCCCCGCGGCATACGCCACGGGGCTCTGGATCTCTCACCTCGCGACCGGGATCAGAGACCGCAGCGTTTCGTGATGTACTCCCAGTATTCGTCCACGTCGGACTGGATCTCGGCCAGCAGCTCCGCGTTCTCCGGGGCGAACAGATGCTTGAAACGCCCCTGGGGCTTGAGGAACTCCTCCACGGGCTTGCGGCCGGCTTTCGTGAGCGCCTTGCTGGGACCGCTCAGGGTCCATTCGCCGTTCTCGACCTCGAACAGGGGCCACCAGCCGGTCTGCACGCCGAGCTTGGCGATCTCGACCGACATGTTGTACGCGGTGCGCCAACCGCGCGGGCATGTCGCCAGCACATTGATGAAGGCAGGGCCTTCGACCGCGAACGCCTTCTCGGCCTTCGTCGTGAGGTCCTTCCAGTGGCTGATTGAGCTTTGTGCCGCGTACGGCACGCCATGCGCGGCGATGATGGATGTGAGGTCCTTGCGCTTCTGAGGCTTGCCCTGCTGGGCCGCGCCGACCTCCGCAGTGGTCGCCCAAGCACCCTTGGGTGTGGCCGAGGAACGCTGGATACCCGTGTTCATGTACGCGCCGTTGTCGTAGCACACGTAGACCATGTCGTGTCCACGCTCCATGGCGCCCGAAAGCGACTGGAGCCCGATATCGTAGGTGCCCCCGTCGCCGCCGACTGCCATGAACTTCACGCGCTTGTCGGCTGGGATCTTGCCCGCACGCTGCAGCGCCTTGAACGCCGACTCGACACCGGAAACGGTTGCGGCCGAGTTCTCGAAGGCGTTGTGGATGAACGGCACGTCCCAGCTACTGTAGGGGTAGATCGACGTGGAAACCTCGAGGCAGCCGGTCGCGCAGCCGACCACGAGGTCCTCGGTGCCCGCGCCCAGCATGATCTGGCGCATCGCGATCGACGCCCCGCATCCGGCACACAGTCGATGACCGCCCTCGAAACGGTCCTCGCGGTGGGTGAGCTCCTTCAACGTAGCCATGCTCACTCCTTCCTATCGAGCGCCCAGATAAGTGAGCCCGCTCGGAGCCGCCGAGCCGGACGCGATGTCGGACAGGTCGCCGTACACCTGGCGCATGAGTTCGAGCCGCACATCGCTTCCGCCCAGGCCATAGATGTAGTTGACGATCGGGATGCGCTCCTCGAGGTCGTACAGGGCACTCCGGGTCTCGATGAAAAGCGGTCCTCCCTCGGCGCCGAACGACTCCGCCCGGTCGAGCACGGCCGCGGCCTTCACTCCCTTGAGCGCCTCTGCGAGTTCGGGGTTGGGGAACGGTCGGAAGCAGCGCACCTTGACGACTCCGGCCTTGACGCCCTGACTCCGCATCTCCTTGGCGACATGTCGCGCGTTGCCTGCCGACGAGCCGATGACCACGATGGCTACTTCGGCATCGTCCATGAAGTCGGTCTCGATCAGGCCGAAGGGCCGACCGGAGATCTCCGAGTACGCCGCACCCACGCGCTCGACGACCGCCTTGGACCGGTCGATCGCGAGTCTTTGCGCCTTCTTGAACTCGAAGTACGGTCCGCCAAGGCCGGCAAACGCGCCGTGCATGACCGGATTGTCGGTGTCCAGAAGCGGGTTGACCGGATCGTAGGAGCCGACGAACTGCGCAACCGTCTCGTCGTCGAGCAAGTCGACGCGGTCGATCGAGTGCGTCGTGATGAAGCCGTCCAGGCACGACATCGCGGGCAGCAAGACTTCGGGGTGCTCGGCGACCTTCAGCGCGATGATCGTGTTGTCGTACGCCTCTTGAGCCGTCTCTGCGAACAGCATGACCCACCCGGCATCGCGAGCGCCCATCGCGTCGCTGTGGTCGCAGTGGATGTTGATGGGAGCCGACAGCGCCCTGTTGGCGTTCGCCATGACGATGGGCAGCCGCATGCCTGACGCGATGAACAATTCCTCCCACATGAGCGCGAGACCTTGTGAGGCGGTCGCCGTCATCACGCGCGCCCCGGCCGCCGAAGCGCCGATACACGCACTCATCGCGGAGTGCTCGGACTCGACGGTCACATACTCGGTGTGCACGCGTCCCTGAGCCACGTACTTTGCGAACTCCTCGACGATCGTGGTCTGCGGAGTGATCGGATACGCGGCCACCACATCGGGAGAGCACTGACGCATAGCGTCGGCGACGACGATGTTGCCGGTGGTAGCAACGGTCTTGTGCTCGGCCATGCTACTTCACCTCCGGGATTTCGCAGCCCTCGGGGACCATTGTGAGGGCCTCGACCGGACACTCGTTCGCACACACGCCGCAACCCTTGCAGTGGTCCTCGTCGAACCAGTCGTCGGCGAGGCGTTCGTCCGCCACGCGGATCGAGGTGTCGGGACACACGATCCAGCAGGTCAGGCAGTTCGTGCACACGTTGCGGTCCAGAACGGGGCGCTGGCTGCGCCATCCCCCCGTGCGGTAGTACTTCGAGTTCCCGGCCTCAGGGATCACTGCCCCCATGGGGAAGTCGTCGGTCTTCCACTCGTCCAGTTTGGAGATGTCCCATTTCATGCAACGGTCACCTCCTTGTAGGCTCGATCGACCGCCGCGAAGTTCGCGTCGATCATCTCTTGTCCGAACTTCTTTGACAGATTCTTGGCCAGCAGTCCCTTAAAGTTCTCGATGTCGATGACGCCGGTAGCCACCTTGGCGAAGGCACCGACGATGGGCGTGTTCGGAATATCGCGCCGTATGGTGTCGAGGGCGATACCCGATGCGTCGACCGCGGCCACGGTGACTCCATCGGGGACGCCGAGGCGCTTCTTGACCTGGTCGGGAGGCGTGCACGTATTGATGATGATGACGCCGTCCGCGGCGAGTCCTTCCGCCACGTCCACGACGTCGAGCAACGTGTCGTCGAGGATGATGACGACGTTGGGCTCCTCGATGTTGCAGTGGATGTCGATGGGCTCCGGGCTGATACGCGTGAACGCCTTGATGGGCGCACCCATCCGCTCCGGACCGTACTCGGGCATGGCCTGCATGTACTGGTTCGCGGAGAGCGCAGTCTCGGCGACGACCTTGGCAGCGGTGACCGCTCCCTGGCCGGCACGCGCATGCCAACGAATCTCCGTCAGCTGCTGCATGTTGTCCCCTTTCTCGATCGCCGCCATGTGCCACGTGTCCGCCCCTGCGCGATAGCGCCGGACGCGGACAGGTCACAATAGGATACGTGTCGTGTGGCGGTGTGCGGATGTGCCGCGACAGCCAGCGGCACGAAAAAATCGGTGAACGGCAGGCAAATCCTGGCTCTCACTGCTCCCTGCAACATCCTACATGTCCCGTCGGGCCTCGAGGGCTCGTCCAAGAGTCACTTCGTCGGCGTACTCGAGATCTCCTCCGACCGGCAGGCCTGATGCGATACGTGTGACCCTGATACCGAGAGGCTTCACCAGCCGCGCGATATAGAGCGCGGTAGTCTCGCCCTCCACGTTGGGATTCGTGGCGACGACCACCTCGACGACCCCCCCTGCCCCGATCCGGTCGACGAGTTCTCGCACCCGCAGCTGCTCGGGCCCGATTCCGTCGATCGGGGATATCGCGCCCTGCAACACGTGATACACACCGCGGAATTCGCCCGTCCGTTCGATGGCGATGACATCTCGCGGTTCCTCGACCACGCATATCAGACTCGCGTCACGTTCGGGATCCGCGCATATGTCACACAAGTCGTTCTGCGCAAAGTTGAAGCATCGCGGACAGAAGTGAATCGAACGCTTGACCTCCACGACCGCATCCGCGAGTCGCCCCGCTTCCTCCTCGTCGATTCGCAGGATATGGTATGCAAGCCGTTGCGCCGACTTGGGCCCGATACCCGGAAGGCGTTCCAGCTCCTCGAGCAGTCGCGCGATTGCAGGGGCGTAGCGCATCAGCTACATCAGGCCCGGTATTCCCGCACCGCCGGTGACCTGCGCCATGCGTGAGTTTGCCAGCTCTTGTGCTTGACGCAGCGCTTCGTTGAACGCGGCGCTCACCATGTCTTCAAGCATGCCGACATCGTCGGGGTCGACGGCGGCGGGATCGAGGACGACCCTCTCGACCCGCATGTCGCCGGTCATCACGACCTTGACCATGCCGCCGCCGGCCGAAGCCTCCACGCGCTCATTGGCCAACTCCTCTTGAACGCGAGCCATCTCCGCTTGCATCTTCTGTGCTTGTTTGAGCAGGTTGCCCATGTTGGGTTTCATCTCTCGGAGTTCTCCTCTCCTTCGCCCTGATGGGGGTGCTCGGCCACGAATTCGGCCCCGAGCTCGTCCACGAGTAGCCTTTCGACATCGTCCGTTCCGGCATTCTTGCGCGAAGTCTCCGCCGGCGGCACGAACTCCGTTTCGTCACCGCCCGCAGCAGGACGCTCTTCGATGACGGCCGCACCCGGCTCCGGTGCGGCCTCTCGAACCGGTCCCCTGCCCAGCTGGAATCTCACCGGGGGCTGAAAGCCCAGGACAGCACCCAGCGCCCGCAGAAGCATGGCGCGGGTACCGGGCTCCTCGGCCTGCTTCATCGTGAAAGCCGAGTCCACCGGGAACTCCACGACGAGAGTGCGGCCGTCCGCGTCCACATCGACCTCCGTGTTCACGAAGAACGTTGCACGAGAGGCCTTCACCTTTCGCAACTCCGCCATGATGGCCGGCCACGCCCGTTTGACGTGCGCGCGGTCCAGGGCGTCGGCGGACCTCGCCTCGACGACCGCGGGCTCTGCCGCCGTTTCGCCCACCCCCGGCAGCGTGACCCCCCCGGGCGCGCTTTCCTGCGGACGTTCGGCCTTCGGGGCTACGGTCCCCGGCGCGCTCGCGGGCTCCTCGCGCGGGAGCGCCGGCGTCGTCGACAGCGAAGCGGCCGGGGGTGCGGCGCTCGTTCCGGCCTCGAGGGCGTCGATCCGCTCCGCGAGCGATTCGACTGTCAGGTCGCCGTGAGGCCGCGCCATGCGAGTAAGAGCGACCTCGAGCGCGAGCCGCGGGTCCGGTGTCCATCGGACCTGGCTGCTCAGCTCACCCAAGATGTCCAGGACCCGGGCCAAGCGGTCCGCGCCGAAGCGCGCAGACTGGCTCGTGAGCCGGGAGAGCTGTTCCGAGGTAAGGTCCACGATGCCTGTGGCATCACCCACGGCGGCAGCGACATAGAGATCACGTACGTGTGAGGTGAAATCGCGGACGAACTCACCGATGTCGGCCCCGGACGACGCAAGGTGCGCCACGAGCCGGAACGCCCCCGCGATGTCGCGGTCGGCGACGAGGTCGGCCAGTTCGAACAGCAGCGCGCTGTCCACCTCCCCGAGCAGCCCCTCGACGTCCGCCAGCGTCACGTTCTTGCCGGTGAACGTGGCGAGCTGCTCGAGATTCGTGATGGCGTCGCGCATGCCCCCTCCCGCATGCTTCGCTATCAGAGCGAGCGAGCCCTCGGCGACCTGTATGCCTTCTTCTTCGGCGATGTGTGCGAGTCGAGTGACGATGTCGTCCACGCCGATCCGGTGGAAATCGAATCGCTGGCACCGAGAGTGAATCGTTTCGGGCACCTTGTGCGGATGGGTGGTGCACAGGATGAACACCGTGTGTGGGGGAGGCTCCTCGATACTCTTGAGCAAAGCGTTGAACGCGCCGGCGGAGAGCATGTGCACCTCATCGATGATGTAGACCTTCCACCGGCCCCGTGTAGGCGCGTACTGCAGGCGGCCGATGATCTCCTCACGCACATTGTCGACTCCCGTGCGGGAAGCCGCGTCGAGCTCGTGGACGTCGGGGTGGCGGCCCTCCGCGATGTCGATGCACTGTTCGCAGGTAAGGTCGGGGTCGGGAGTGGGTCCGGACTCGCACTCCAGTGCCTTGGCGAGGATTCGCGCGGTCGTGGTCTTGCCCGTCCCGCGCGGGCCCGTGAACAGGTACGCGTGAGCGACGGCGTCGTCCGCGACGGCGTTGCGGAGCGTGCGCGTGATGTGGGCCTGACCAACGACGTCGTCGAAGCCCTGGGGGCGGTATTGTCGGTAAAGGGATCGGTGGGCCATGCGGAGGCCTTTCCGGATGCGGTGTACCCACGCAGTATAACTGGTGTCGCCGACAGGGGACCGAGCGCCGACGTCGCCCCCGAGTGGACCCCGGACACCCGGCAGAGGCCGCTTATGGCTGCTTCCTCCCGGATCTGACCAGGTTCACGACGTACCGCCGTCCGGAGCCCACTCGAGGGCGACGTGGAGCCACAGTATAGCGCGCCCGATGCGAGAGCGAGGGATTGAGGCGACACGGCCAGGGAACACTAAGGGTACGTATGCATCAGACCGTGCGCGGCGCCCCGCGTCGGCGCCGCCGTGATCAGCGAACCGGCAACTGACCCAAGGAGGCGCAACCGATGGACGTTCTCGACCGGGAAACTCTGCTCACACTCGCCCAGCACAAGGGATGGCCTTCGATCTCCATATACATGCCGACACATCCCATTCCCACCGAATCAGAGCCGGATCCGATCGTCCTGAAGAACCTTCTCAAGTCCGCCGAAGAGGACCTTGCTGCATCCGATATGCGGGCCGCTGAGATCGACTCCATGCTCAAGCCCGCTCGAGACCTGCTGTCAGACGGCACGGTGTGGCGAAGCGGCGGCGCCGGTCTGGCGGTCTTCATCGCCGAAGACACCTTCTACTCGTTCCGCTCAGACGGCCCGTTCCCCGAACGATGCAGCGTAAGCGATCGATTCCTGATCCGCCCGCTGCTGGCGGCGTTGGGGAAGGGGGGCCGGTTCTTCGTGCTGGCGCTGTCGCAGAAGCGCGTCCGACTGCTGGAAGGCTCGCCCGACGACGTGCGGGAGATCGACTTGTCCGGAGTGCCGGAGAGTCTGGCGGAAGCGCTCAAGTACGACGACTACGAGCGACAGGTGCAGTTCCACTCGCGGACCCCTGCCGGCGCGTCGGGCAAGGGAAGGCGGCCGGCGATCTTCCACGGTCATGGAGGGGCGCCGGAGGTCGGGAAGGACAACGTGGCGCGCTACCTGCGCATGGTAGCCAAAGGCATCCACGAGTTCCTGCGCGACGACAACGCGCCGCTCGTGCTGGCGGGAGTCGAGTTCCTGATTCCCATGTACCGGGAGGCGAACACGTACCCCCACCTCGTGGGGGATGCCGTCCTCGGCAATCCCGACGAACTCACCGCCGCCGAGCTGCACGCAAAGGCCAGCGAGCTGCTCGAGCCCCACTTCCGCGCCGAACTGGAGGCCGACCGCGAAGACTTCGCCCGGCTCGGGGGCACCGGCTCGGTCTCGACGGACCTCGACGAGATCGTCCCCGCGGCAAGCGAGGGCAGGGTGAAGACCTTGTTCGTGTCGGACACAGCGAGCGCGTGGGGACAATTCGACCCGTCGAGCGGGCGTGTGGACGTTCACGATTCCGCCCGGCCGGGCGACTGGGACTTGACCGACTTCGCCGCCGCCGAGACACTCCTTCACGGTGGCGTCGTCCACGTTGAGGCCGAGGAGGATGGCGCCGCGGCGATATTCCGGTATTAGGAGTCCGCATGCCATCAGCTCCATCCCGCAGCACGAGGCACGATCCGGGCGCGTGCGGTCGCGTGACGCGCACATGAGGTCGTTGCGGCGGCGCAGGATACTGATCGCGCTCGTCGTCGTCTTTGGCATGCTGGCCGTACTCGCCGGAGCCGCTCTCGCGTGGGCACTCACGCCGCTTCCGGCCGACAGCGAAGCACGCGGAGCACTTCGCTCCGACGAGGTCGTCGCCGTTTCTCGCACCGACTCCGGATACGAGTTCAGGACTGCCGATGAAACCCCCACCGTGGGACTGATCTTCTACCCCGGGGGCCGCGTGGAGGCCGAAGCATACGCGCCCCTCGCGCGAGAAGTGGCCGAGTTGGGATACCTGGTTACGATCGTCGAGATGCGCCTGGACCTGGCGGTCCTGAGCCCGGACCGTGCCGACGAAGTCATCGCTGGACACCCCGAGGTCGTGACGTGGACGATAGGCGGACACTCGCTCGGCGGTGCCATGGCCGCACGATACGCCGACATGAATCCCGACACCATCCGCGGCCTCGTGCTTCTCGCGTCATACCCCCCAAAGAGCACCGACCTGCGTGATCAGGAGATACGAGTGACGTCGGTCTTCGGCAGTTCGGACGGGGTGCTCGACCCGGAGGATTTCGAGGACGCCACCGACCGGCTTCCTGCTGACACGAACTACATACGCCTCGAGGGCGGCAATCACGCGCAGTTCGGCTCTTACGGTCCGCAGTCCGGCGACAATCCTGCACGCATGTCGGCCGAAGACCAGCGTTGGCACGCTGTGAACGCGATAGCGGAGACGCTCCTGCCGCTGCGCATCAGGTCAGGCGGCTAGAATCCCATGGGCCTCGAGCATCCCAAGCCCCGACAACCCCGGCGCCTGACCCAGTTCGACGGATTCATGATGCTGAACGTCGTGGCGCTCGTGGGCAGCACCGCATACGCGTACGCGGCAGCCGAGTGGGAATTCGGACTGTACGCTACCGTGACCCTCGGCTTCGTGATCGCACTGTGGCACACCCTTCGCCGCTACCCGTATCCCTGGTGGGTACTCGGACTATTGCAGCTCGCGGTCGTCCTGCATTTCGCGGGAGGGTTCGTGCGCCTGCCGCCGGACTCACACACACTGTATGCGCACTACGTCCTCGGCGTGAGGATGGACAAGATCGTCCATTTCCTGAACGCCGCGATCGCGTCGGTCGCGGTCGCGCACGTCTACCGGGCAGCGGGGCTGAGACTCGGACACCTGCGGGGGTTCGTGATCGTCTCGACCGTCGCCGGGCTCGGGACGGCCATCGAGATCATCGAGTACTTCGCGGTTCTCACGCTCCCGGCCACCGGGGTCGGCGACTACGCGAACCTGGCCGGAGACCTTCTCATGAACGCCCTCGGCGCTGTCGCGGGCTACGCGGTCGTGCGTCTGGCGCGATTGTTTCCCGAACGCGCCGCTGAGCAAGCGGTCAGCGGCGGAGGCGCTCGAGGGTCTTCTCCGACGTGAGCTCGCGCTCAGCGTCGCGCCCCACCCAGCGAGATGCCGGATCGTCCCGCGCCGCCAGCCTGCGCGCGACCTGGACGGCGGCCTCGTTGAGCCGCAGGTCGCGCTTGCCGATCTGCCGAAGCGCCCAGCTGGCCCCCTTCTTCACCAGGTTGCGCCCGTCTTCGGCATGTCGTTCGACGATCGGCAGCATGCCGAGGAATGCCTCGTCCGACGCAGTCTTGTCGTGGACGGCGAGCGCCGCCACCATCACGAAACCGGCGCGCCGGACGAACTCCTCTTCGCGTGAGGGCCACTCCCGTGCCAGGTCCCATGCGAAGGCCGTGCGGTCGAACAAGTTGCTGCACACCTGGTCGCATACGTCCCACGAGTCGAACGCTGCTGCCCAGTCCTCGGCCTGCTTGCGAGTGACGAACGCGGGCACGTCGACGAGCGCCGCGAGGATCCGCGCCTCATGGACTCCCGATGCCCAGAGAGCCGCCGCCAAGTCGTGGCGCTCCACAGGGCCCTCGTCGCGGCGGCCCGCCGCCTTCTTCAGTTCCTTGGCTGCCGTGCGGATGACGGGCATCGGCACCCCGAGGGTGCCTGCGGGGTTGATGCCGTATCGCGCCATTCCCTCGACGTTCGCCGGATCCGCTTGCCCGCGCAAGCGCGTGAGGACCTCCTCGGCAGACGGCAGAGTCGTCATGTATCTCCCCTGGAGGCACGGCGCGCCGGGCTCTCAGCGCGCCTGGGTACATACACTCCAGTAGGACGATGAAGGAGGATCGGATGTCTGACAAGGCGGTCGTAGCAGTAGTGAGCTTCCTGGTCGGTGCCTTGATCGGGGCCGTAGTTGCGCTTCTGCTGGCTCCGATGTCGGGGCGCGAACTCCAGTTCCGGATCAGGAAAGAGGCCGACGCGGACTGGCAGAAGATCCGTGCGGAATACTACAAGAGTCTGGGTGACTTGCAGCGCTCGTTCGAGCGCAGGATCGACGAAGTGAAGGGACAGGTGGCGTCGCTTCGCGGCGCGTAGAAGCCCGAGAGCACCGACCGAGTCCGGTCGGGACGGACCCCTGGGCGTGGCGCGGGCGTATCAGTACGCAATCGCCACGCCTTTCCCGCTCCACACGTCCACGTCCACGCACTTCAGCATGAAAGCAGCGAGATCGGCCCGCGAGATCGAGCGGCCCCCCGGCACCGCACGGCCTTCGACGACACGGTATTCGCCGGTGAGCGTCCCGTCGGTCAGTGCGGCAGGCCGAACGATGGTCCAGTTCGTGTGAGAGAGCATGACCTCGTACTCCATACGCTCCATGTCGGCGTACACCTCGCGCAGCACCCTGCTCGTGGACAACCGCTTGAACAGACTCGAGAGGCCCGACTCAGGCGGCGCTCCTACCCCGGCGGCGCTCACGCATACAAGCCGGTCCACCGCGTACTCGTCCATCGCTGCGATGACGTGGTGAATGCCGTCCGAGTATACGCGGCTCGATTCACGTCCCCGACGGGTCGAGATCGCGAACAAGACGGCGCGCGTGCCGCGAACGGCGGGGCCGATCGACGGGGGGTCCAAGACATCGCCGACTGCGACTTCGAGACGCGTGTGTGCGAGGTCGATCACGGAATCGGCGTCCCGCACGAACGCCACGACCTCGTGCCCTCTGCCGAGGGCTTGCATCACGATCTCACGCCCGGTTCCACCCGAGGCGCCGATGACCGTCATCCTCACGATCGCCCTCCCGTCCTCGGACTACTCCACCGCGCGCTCCCGTCTCATTCCACCCCGCAGTGTGCAGCGCGTTCGTCCCGGCCCGTTCATTGCTATTCTCGTGCCCATGGACGAGCGAAAGCGCACACACGAACGCTACGACATCGCCAACGCCGACATCCTTTTCGAGGACACGTGGGCCGACGAAGACGCGACCGCATGTCCCGAATGCGGACACGATGTGAGCGCCGCCATCTCTCATTGTCCCAGGTGCGGAGCACGCGTGGACGTCTGCAGTGGTTCGTGCAGCTCGTGCGGAGCGCGGACCTGCGTCGGCTCCCCCGCCGAAGACGGCTCGGAGCGGCGCAAACGCTAGACGCCGGCCGATACGGATCAGCGTCCGCCGCTGTACTCGTCGAGCTCGCGCCACGTGGTGTCGGACACCGCGCCCGAACCTCCGAACACGTAGGACTTGCCGATCAGGGGGTCCTCGCCGAGCATCAGTTCAACGCTCTCGAAGTAGCCCTCGCCTTCATGAACGCCCATGGGGTCCAAGATCCAGGGAGACGTCAGGGTCGGCGGCGTCAGCAGCAGCGGCGCAGCCGGGACGTTGTCACCTCTCCCGCACGAAGGTCCCGCAGCGAGTGCGTCCGGGAAGTTCTGGCCTGTCGCCACCGCGACCTGGAACATCCGGCCCGCCGGCATCAGAACGGGATTCCCTGGCGTCCCTATCTGCGCGACGCCGTTCGGCAAACCGACCAGCCACGACGCGAACACGGACGACGTCTCGTACCGGTCGTCTCCCGCCAGACGGATGACCCTCGTGCTGCCGAGCAGCTGCTTGAGTCGCGACTCGACCGCCGAGGAGACGACCCCCGTGCCGCCCACGATTATCGCGTCGGTCATCTGCATCTGCTCGATTGCAGCTTCGACTCGGGGATCGAGTGCGTCGGCGTCCGTCAGCATGATCGGCAGGAGCCCCCCGGCGGAAGCAGCCGACGCCGACAGGGCGTCGGGGAAGTTGCGCGCGTTGGCGATGATGCAGCCGCGGGGCAGGGACTCCCCTGCCCGCGTCGCGTGCAGTTCGGCTCCATCGGCCGCGATGCGGATGGCGGTCTCGATCCGGTCGGTGCCGGCCGACCGCGTGACGGCTGGGACGGCGGTGGCCGGGAACAGCGCCTCGATCTCGTCGATCACCGCATCGGCGACCGCGCCCGTGCCGCCCAACACGACTACGTTGTCCGGAGCGAGCCGCCGGAGCTCCTCCGCCGTCACCGCGGGCAGACTGAGAGAGCGCGTCAGGAGGATCGGGGCGTTCGCCACCCCCGCGAGGAAGGAGCCGGCCAGGGCGTCGGGATAGTTCTCACCACTGGCGACGAGCACGGTCGCGTAGTTGTCGAACTCGAGAGCGCCGTCGAGCATCCCGTCGGCGTAGCGCTCGCGCGAGATCGCGACCGCGGTCGCGTAGCGGTCGGCGCCGGCGAGCCGCACGACGCTCCCAGACTTCGCGCGGAACGTGTACTCGCCGGCCCTGGCTTCATAGCCGTCCCCGGAATCGTCCCCGTAGGGTCGTACGCGTATGAAGTAGGCGCCGGACGCCTCCGGTCTGAACACCACCGAAGTCCCGAGGTGGTCGAACCACGCGTCACCAAGTCCCGTCGCAGCGGACGCAGGGTCGAGAGCGGGCGCGGACTGCGTGAGAGGATCGTGCGGAGCCGGCAGCGTCGAGTCGACGGGTCCGTACACTTCGATGACCGGGTAGACGACCGGTTCCCCGGCCGGAATCGCTTCGAACAGGTACGTGGAATAGGAGCCATCCACGGATTCGGGTACGGTGAACCAGGACCAGTCCTCGTCGGATTCGAAGGGCGGCGCCGAGTCCGCCCGGTCCAGCGTATGGGCTTCGGTGTAGTCTCCGCCCGCGGCCGCAAGGAGCGACGTTATCGGCCGCGCGTTCTCGGGGCCGTCGTCACCCTCGACGCTCTCGTACGGATCGGGCGAGAACACCTGCGCCCACACAGGCCTGACCGTGTGTCCGGCAACTTCCGAGCCCGGCGCGACCGCCGGACAGGCCGTCACGACGAGCACGAAGGCCACGAGAATGGTGCCCGATATCCGCGCTGTCCGCATGACGGTTCCCCTCTCTCCCCTCGTTCGGCGCAGAACCTGTCCGCCGAAGATGTCCGTCACTGCAACTCTACCGCTCGTCACGGCCCGGGGACAGCGCCTCGCCACTCACGCGCGCCTCTGACGGCGACCGCTTCGGCTACGCCCCGGGCAGCGGAGGCACGGGACCGACGCGCTCGCGCCCGCCGGCCGGAGCGCCATCACCGCCGCCTGCCGTCCAGCCGCCGGCGAGACCGCTCGACTGAAGCAGGTAGTCTCGAAGCATCGTGCGCGTCGCCTGCTCGACCCTTGTCCGTGTCCGGGGTGAACGCTTCTCCCACCTGTCGATCCCGGGCCAGTGCAGCAGGGAACCGAGCCAACCGTGGGCGATGGCGTCCTGCTCCAGATGGAGCGCCACACCGAGATGCGCCAGACTGCGCTCCCGTGACGCAGCCCGCGCGTATTCGACCGAGAGTCGTGAAGCTCCCGCGATCTTGTGGTGATAGCGCCGGTTGCGCCAGGGCCTCCCGGGCCATTCGACGTCCACGCGCCAGTTCCAGCGTGCTATCTCCGCCGCCTCCTCGGCCGAAAAGCCCTCCTCCTCGGCCCACCGGCGCGTCAGCTCCTCGTGCACGAATCGGTTCACGGTGTCCCCGGCAGGTCGGGGCTACTCGGGTTCGAAGACGGCAAGGGTGCCGCCTTCCTCGTCTTCGAGCACGAGCGACGAGTCCTCGAGGCGGTACGACGAAGCTCGGCTCATCGCCTGGAAGAACGCCGCCTCCTGGTCCATCACGCCCTCCGGCTCCATGCAGAAGATCTCGGTCTGGACCAGCGCACCTATCTCGATGGAGCCGTCCGAGGACGTGTACTCACCGGAGTAGCTGTTGCATCCTCCGGTCCCGGAGACGCTCCCGTCCGAGAAGTATGCGTCGACGCGAGTGCCGTCGAGCACGCCGACGACCTCACCGCTCCCGTCCTCGTAGCGCGACAGGACCCATGTGACGCCCTCGATGTCCTGCGTCGCGTCCTGCGCACAGCCGCCCGCAGCCAGCGCTGCTGCCGCCGCGAGCGCGCAGATCACCAGTGCTGGTCGATTCATCGCGCCTCCCCGGGCCATCCGTGACCGACTCCGAACGCTTCCGGTATTGAGTATCCCCGAATGCCGCGAACGGAGCGGCACTTCCCGTGCGCGGCGGGGTTCGTGCATCATCGGTACGAGAGAGGTCGTGCGAGCGGGTGGGGGCGGCATGACGGTGTCCATCATCACCGAGTTGCTTGGTTCGGACCCGCTGTCATGGCTCATGAACTCGAACGAGCCGTATGCCCGATGGGTGACGCTCGCCTCACTCCTGCGCCGTCCGGCAGACGATCCCGAGGTCCGCCGAGCTCACGCCCAAACGCTGGCCGACCCGGGCGTGCGAATGTTCGCCGAAGAGCTCCCCCGGTGGGGCGAATCGGACACCGCCGCCCATCACAGCGCCGCCTACCTTCCGAACCGGCTGGGCCTGCTGGCCGACATGGGAGTCCGCGGAGGCGACCTGACGCAAGTCGAAGAAGCCCTCGACGAGCTGCTCGCCCACCAGGACGAGAGCGGACGCTTCGGGACCTACGGCCTACCGTCGGGCGAAGACACCGGCGGGCGGGCGTCTCTGTCGTGCGACATGTACGCCGTCACCGACGTGCTCCTGCGCTTCGAGCGCACCGGTGAGGAACGTGTCGCCGTCGCGCTCGAGAGGATCGAGAAGGACGCTGCCCGCACTCCCCAGGGGCGCGCCTGGCGCTGCGTTCCCGAGAAACGCAACCTATGGCGCGGGCCAGGTCGCAGGGCCGATGCCTGTCCCCAGGTGACGCTCGAGGCGCTCCGGGTGTTCTCGCACCTCGCACCCAGCGAGCGGCCCGAGTGGCTGGCCGAGGCCGCACGCACCCCGCTGGAGATATGGCGGCGCCGTACCGAGGAGCGCCCGTACGCCTTCGGTCATGGCTACCAGTTCAAGAGCGTCAAGTGGCCCAACTTCTGGTACGACGTGCTGGCGGTGCTGGAGGCGGTCGGGCGCTACCCCGAGACGTGGACCGCGGACCACGCGACGGCCGAAGACCGCCGGTCGGTAGCCGAACTCGCCGCGTGCCTGATCGCGTACAACTTCGACGCGCAGGGGCGCGTCGTTCCTCGGCGGATATATCGGGGTTTCGAACGCTTCTCGTTCGGCCAGAAGAAGCGGCCCTCGCCGTTCGCCACCGCCCGGGCGCTCGTCGCTCTCTCCCGGCTCGACGGACTCGCCGAAGACATCGCGCGGGTCGACGTCTCATCGCTCGCAAGCTCGAAAGGCGGAGCGGGCAAGGCCGTCCCGCCGAAGCATCCGCCGCCCTTGTGCCCGCTCCCGCCCTCCCCGGCTCGGTTCCCGGAGACGAACGCGCTCGCGCGCGTGCTTGCCCGGCACCACATCGCGACGCCATGGGTGCCCGCCAGCGTCGACTCCGTCGTCGCGGACATCGTCGGGATCAACGCCACGTCGCCCACCGCTCCGTACCTCGCTCTCTTTGCCCGGCTGCCGGGATTCACAAAGCGGCAGATCGAAACGGCGCTCTACGACCGACGCTCGCTCGTTCACCTGCGCTGCATGCGGGGCAACGTGATGGTCGTGCGCAGGAACCACGTCGCGTTCCTGTTCGCCGCCACCCGCAGGCAGACGAGCCGGTATGCCCGCAACTACTCGGAATTCCGGGGGGTCACCCAAGAGGTCTTCGAGCATTTCGCTCCCCGGGTGCTCGAGCTCACCTCGGCCCAACCACTCACGACCGCCCAACTCCGCGAGCGCCTCCCCGACGCGCACGGTGTGGACGTGGCGGCGCTCGTGAGCCGCATGAGCACGGAGTGCCTGCTCGCACGCGACCGTCCGCTTGGCGGCTGGGACGACCGTCACTGGACCTATGTGCCCTTCTCCCAGGCGTTCCCCGAGATCGATCTCGATCTCTTCGCCGAGGAAGACGCGGATGTCGCCCTTGTGCGGGAGTACGTGCGGGCGTACGGTCCGGCAACACCGAAGGACGCCGCCTGGTGGACGGGAATCGGATCGCGACGGACCGAGCGGGCACTGCGGCGTCTCGGCGACGAGGTGGTGTCTGTGCACGTCGCCCCGAGCTCCGGCGAACACCTCATGCACGCGGCGGACATGGACGAACTCCCCGCAGCCACGATGCCCGCGAGCCCTGCGGTGGTATTCCTGCCGGCGCTCGACCCCCTGATGATGGGCTATGCGGAGAAGCGGCGGCTCGTCGCGGACGACTTCCGGCACCGGGTCTTCGATCGCTCGGGGGGAATGACCTCGACGTTCCTGCTGGACGGTCGGGTCGCGGGCATCTGGAACGTGGCCGAAGAACAGGAGCCGACGCTGCTCCTGCACGCCCTTGACGAGCTGGATGTACGGACGACTCGTGCCGTGCTCGGGCGCGCCCTGGAGCTCGCGCGGTTCTGGTACGACGGCGATGCCGGGGTCGAGTGGGTCGATGCAGCCGAGCCCCTCGCCGACAGACCTGCGGGGGCGTTGTTCCGGCCTTTACGCTGAACTCCCGCTACCCGTGGCACGGACGTCGACTCTCCTCGGGTCCGAGTATTGACTCTCACGTTACGTGAGGGTCTATCGTACCCTGCGGAGGTGAGAACCGATGGGTTACAAGGTAGGCGAAGTGGCCAGGCTCGGGCGGGTGAGCGTACGTACGCTACACCACTACGACGAGATCGGTCTCCTCGAGCCGTCCGGGAGAACGGAGTCGGGCTACCGCTCGTACTCCGACGCGGACCTGGAGCGCCTTCAGCAGATCCTCTTCTTTCGGGAGCTCGGACTAAGTCTCGAGGACATCGCAAAGGCGATGAACGACCCTCGGTTCGACCGCGTCGAGGCGCTCGTTGCCCAGCACGATTTGCTCGCGCGCAAACGCGACGCGCTCACCAAGATGATCGATGCCGTGGACAAGGCGCTCGCAGCCGCGCGGGAAGGAGTCACGATGAACAAGGAAGAGATGTTCGAGGTCTTCGGCGATTTCGATCCGTCCGAGTACGAGGACGAGGTCAAGGAGCGCTGGGGTGACACGGATGCGTACGCGGAGTCAGCGCGCCGTACGGCCCGCTACACGAAGGCGGATTGGCAGCGCTTCAAGGCGGAGAACGAGGCGAATGCCGCAAGGATTGTCGCGCTGTTCGACGCCGGCGTGAATCCGGACGATCCGCAAGCGATCGAGGTCGCCGAAGAGGCGAGACTCCTGATCGACCGCTGGTTCTACCCGCTGTCGAAGGAGATGCACGCGGCGCTTGGTGAGATGTACGTCGCGGACCCACGCTTCAAGGAGCACTACGACTCTCGGCGCGAGGGCCTGGCGCAGTGGTTCCGGGACGCGATCAAGGCCAACGAGACCTCCGGCGCAGCGTAGGCAGAACCCGGCAGCGGGGTCCGCTACTTCGTTCCGACGATGACGTGGACCTCGCTGCCCTCTTCGAGGACGTCTCCGCCAAGAGGGAACTGGGAGTACACGCGTCCCAAGGACGACGGTTGCGGCCGTCTCAGGACCTGAGGATCGAGGCCGGCGGAGGAGATGCTCCTCACGGCTTGCGCCTCGGTCATCCCCAACGTGTTCGGAACAGTGACGTTGCGGGGTATCTGAGGTCCGGTGGAGACGGAGACGATCACGCGGGAACCGAGCGCGGCTCGCGATCCGCCGTCCGGCGCCTGAGCGTACACATGGTCCTTGCGAAACGGTTCGAAGTCCCTGTAACGGACGGCGACCACGAAGCCCGCCGATTCGATCGCGTCTACCGCGTCGTCCACGTGATCGCCCACGACGTCGGGAACGTACGGGTTCTCGGTGTCGTCACGCAGCCCGCCATCAAGGCCGAATGAGGACGCCACACCGATCGTGACCGTCGAACCGAGTACGGTCTCCGCACCCGCGCGAGGCCTCTGCTCGACAACCACGTCGGGTTCCGCTTCGGGATCGAACACCGTCTCGACGTCAGCGTCGAAACCCGCTTCGTCGATCACCGCGACGGCATCGCTGCGCGTCATGCCCACGACGTCCGGGACGATCGCCGTCGCCGTCGCAGCCGTGCCGTCATCCACCACCTGCACGCGGTCTCCGCCCCAGTAGTTCCAGAGGAGCCACAGGATGATGAGCACGAGAATCACGAACGCCGCAATGTACCACGCCTCTCTGCGCCGGTCTCGCGCTTCAGCCTGGGCGTCCTGTTCCTCCACCATCACACCTCGCGTGAAGAAGGTCACAACCGTCTGAGGGCAGCATACCGCGCCCAGGCGCCGACATGCCACGCGCGCTTTTCGTTTCTCGGCCGGCTCAACCGATCGCCGTGAGGATTACCGCGACGAACGCCATCGCCACGCCTGCGCGCTGGAGTCGCAGAATCCTCTCGCGAAGGACGGTGAGTGCGAGCAGGACCGTCATGACCGGGTACATCGAGCCGATCACCGAGGCTACGGCCAGCGGTCCGATGCGAATCGCCGAGAGCATCGTGATGTTGGCCGCCGAATCGAGAACACCCGCACCGACGGCGAGGCCTGTAGCGGTACTCGCGAAGGGCGACCCCTTCACGCGTACCGCCGCCATGGTCATGAGCATCGTCGCGGACACCACCCGTGCCGTCGCCAGCGGCCACAGCCCGCTCGCGGCGGTCGTCATGGAAAACGAGATGAATGAACCGGCGAAGCCGAATCCGGCGATCACCGACAGCAGAATCGCGCGCGCCGGCATGCCGCGTTCGCCGTCCTCGTCCGTTGCCGCGCTCACAAGCACGATTGCGAGAAGTGCCAGCCCGAGCCCGACCGCGTCTGCCGCGCTCGGCGCACCGTGCGCCACGAAGTCGTAGAGCGCCGGCAACGAGCCTGAGAGCGCGGCGGTGACGGGAGCCACCACGCTCATCCTCCCGGCGGCGAGTCCCCCGTACAACGACAGCACTCCCACCCCGCCGGACACACCCGCAGCCGCCGCCCAGAACACGTCTCCCTGAGTGACCGCTTCCCACGGGAACAGCAGCGCCGCCGCTCCGAGCGTGAAGATGCCGACGAAGTGAGCGGTCGCCGTGACCACGAACGCGGATTCGCGACGTGACGCGAAGCCGCCCAGGAAATCCGAGCTGCCGAACAGTGTCGCCGTAGCGACCGAGAGCATTGCGGTGAGCATCCAGTGCCTTCCGACTACACGCGCCTCCATGCTACCGCTTAACTCTCCCGCGCGACGGCGCAGACGACATCGTCCTCTACGGCGGACACGCCGGTGCCGATACTATGAAACGGACGTTAAGGCGGAGGTATGCAGCATGAGACGCACCACACTAGCCATCGCAGCAATCGTAATGACACTCGCCGTGGCTTCTTCGGCAGGCGCCATCACGCGGACCGAGATCCTCTCGAGGGCCCAGCGCTGGGTCGACCTCGGCGTACCGTACAGTCAAACGTCGCTGTTCGAATCGTACCGCCAGGACTGTTCCGGCATGGCATCGATGGCCTGGCGACTCGACCAGTCGTACTCCACCCGGACGCTCGCGGCGAACGGGATCGAGATCGGTCGCGACGAGCTGCAGCCCGGCGACATGATGCTGAAGTACGACTACCACGCCGCGATCTTCCATTCCTGGGCGAACGCGGAGCACACGTGGTACTGGGCTCTGGAGCAGTCGAGTTCGGCGGGGCAGGCGGTCAAGCGCCTCACGATGTTCCCGTACTGGAGTCACGAGGGATTCTCGGCATACCGCCACCTGTCAGTCGACGAACTCGACGAGTACGACGACTACACTCTGCAGGTCGCGGGCCCCGAGCGCTACTCCACGGCCATCGCCGCCTCGCGGCTCGCCTTCGCCGACGGCAGCGCTACAGACGCCGTGGTGTGCTCGGGCGTCACGTGGCCCGACGCGCTCGGTGGCTCGGCGCTCGCGGGAGCGCTCGGTGGACCGGTGCTACTGGTCGGACCCGACTCCGTCCCCGGCGACCTGCCGGCGGAGCTCGCGCGACTTGGCGTCACGCGAGTGACCATCGTGGGCGGGACCGGCGCCGTCTCCGAGAACGTGGCGCGTGCGCTCGAAGCATTGCCGAAGATCGCCGTGCGACGCATCGGTGGGGTCGACAGGTACGAGACGGCTGCGCTCGTGGCGGCGGAGACATTCTCCGTCGGCGACACCCGGGATTCGGACGAGGACGAGACGGCCGTGTACATGGCGACCGGAGCGGATTTCGCCGATGCCCTCGGTGCCTCCGCTGTAGCGGCATACACGAGCACGCCGGTCTTGCTCTCGCATCCGGAAACGCTCGCCCCAGCCGCTGCCGGGATCATTCGGGAGGCGGAGGTCTCCACTGTTTACGTCGCCGGCGGCGACGGCGCCCTGTCCACGACCGTGACGGCAGGCCTCGAAGAACTCGAGGTATGCGACATCCAGCGGTTCGCGGGCGCGGACCGTTACGAGACGTCGTTGCTGCTTGCGAAGCACGGTGCCGACCTCGGTCTGTCCTGGGAAAACGTAGCCCTGGCGACTGGCGCCGGTTTCGCGGACGCTCTCGCGGGAGGTGTGATGCAGGCCCGGCGCGGGTCGGTGCTCATACTCACTCCCCCGAATCGGCTCGCTCCCCCGCCCGACTGGGCGATCAGGGAACATCTCTCGGATATCTCACAGGTCACGGTCCTTGGCGGTACGGGCGCGATCGAGCCGATCGTGCGCCGCCAGGTGGGCTGGATTCTGGACCCGCCGTAGGCACGGGTCGAATACCGTCGGTGTAGCGCGACTTCGTGGCCGATCGGCGTCCGTACGCCTCGTGCGCCACCCGTGCCGTAAGGCGTACACTGCCTCCCATGATCATCGACGTGCACACGCACGCATTCGCGGACGCAGTCGCGCCCGGAGCGATGCGCGTCCTCGAAGCCGAGGCGGGATTCCCGGGTTCGTTCGACGGAACCGTGGGAGGACTCCTCCGCGAGATGGACGACGCCGGCGTGAGCGTAAGCGTAGTGCAGCCCGTTGCCACCAAGCCGTCACAAGTCGGGAAGATCAACGACTGGGCCGCGACACTCGAGGGTGACACCGGTGGTCGGGTCATCGGTTTCGGCGCCATGCACCCCGACCTCGACGACGCGCCGGCCGAGATCGAGCGCATGGCCGCGCTCGAGATACGCGGCTTCAAGATGCACCCCGAGTACCAGGAGTTCTCGCCGGACGAGGAACGGCTCGACCCGCTGCTCCATGCCGCGAGAGATGCGGGCCTGGTGGTCTTGTTCCACGCCGGGGCCGACATCGCTCTGCCCACGGTGCTCGGAACTCCCGCGGCCTTCGCCAGGATGGCCGAACGGCACCAGGGACTCCGGGTGATTCTCGCGCATATGGGCGGATACGAGCTGTGGGACGAGGTCGCCGAGTGCCTCATCGGCTCCGACGTGAATCTAGACACCTCCTACACGCTCGGCCATCTGGCCGATGACGCATTCCTCTCACTGGTCCGCGCGCATGGAGCCCATCGCGTCGTGTTCGGCAGTGACGCGCCCTGGACCCGGATCGGCGAAGAGATCGATCTGCTGCGCGCCCTGCCGCTGAGCGAGGACGAACTCCATGCGATCCTGTCGGCCAACGCTGCCGCGCTACTCGGAGTGTGACCGGCACGCGCAGCGGCAGTCTCCGCAAAGCCCAGCGGCACACGTCAGCCTGCATAGAACGACGCGGATACTCGACCGACCAGGACGGTCATGGGCGACTCAGCGAATTCGGATACAATAATCAGCCAAGGTATGGGACATGAGTCCAAGAACGAAGGGGAGGTATGCGCATGTGGAGTGATCGCATCCGCAAGCTTCTCGCATTGTCGCTGGTCCTCATCGTCGCACTGGCGATGACCGGCATGCTCGGATGCGCCGCGGACGGGGAGTCCGGGGACACCGACGGCAATGGCGAGGAAACGGCCGAGGAGACCATCAAGATCGGCGTACACACGTCGCTCACCGGTGGCCTGGCCGACTACGGGTTCGCGGCGGCAGAGGCCCTCAAGATCGCTGACGAGGACTTCTCCGGCTTCGAGGTCGACGGCACCGTGTACGACATCGAACTCGTGATCCTGGACGACAAGGGCGAGCCCGCCGAGGCCCCCGTCGTCGCCCAGCAGCTCGTCGACCAGGACGTCGTAGGCGTGATCGGTTGCCTGACGTCAGGCAACACCAACGCCTCCTTGCCGATCTACCAGGAGGCAGGCATCCCGCTGATCTCCGGTTCCGCGACCGGTCCGGACCTCACGGAAAGCGGCTTCGAGAACTTCTTCCGCACGTGCCTTCGTGACGACCTGCAGGGTCAGGCGCTCGCGGAGTGGGCCATCGAGCTCGGTGCCGAGAAGGTCGTCGTCATGGACGACCGTGGTGACTACGCAGTCGGTCTGGGCAACGTGGTCCAGGACACGCTCGAGGACGAGGGAGTGGAAGTCCTTCGCCAGGAAGGCCAGGAGGGCGACACCGACTTCTCCGCTCAAGTAAGCAACATCAGCGCTTTCGGCCCCGACGCCGTGATCTTCACCGGCTACCACCGCGAAGCGGGCCTGCTGTTCAAGCAGCTCACGGAAGCTGGTGTCGAGACCCAGTTCATGGGTGGCGACGGCATCAAGTCCGATGAGATCGCCGATGAGGCAGGCGGCGCCGAGAACGTCGAGGGTGCGCTGTGCACATTCGGCGGTTTCGCGCAGGAGGCCATGCCCGGCTACGAGGAGTTCGCAGCCAAGTTCGAGGAGGCCACGGGAGAGCCGGCTGGTCCGTATGCAGAGAACAACTACGACGCTCTGGGCGCACTGGTGACGGCCATCCAGGAAGCGGGTTCGACCGACGGCGCCGCAGTCATCGACGCGTTGCACACCATCGAGTACGACGGTGTGCAGGGCACACTCACCTTCGATGAGAAGGGTGACGTATCGGTACCTGGCGGCGGTGGCACGGAACTCATTCCGCGCTTTGAATTCACCGGCGGTACTTGGACGTTCATCCAGTAGCTGTCTCGTCGAGACCTTCGAGAAGGACCGGCTGCATATCGGCCGGTCCTTCTCTTTGTCGCGCGCACGCTGCTTTGGTAGAGTGAGCGACTGGCACATTGCGCGGGTGGAACCCACGAGTGCCGGACGCGACGTCGACAACGGCGGGAAGTACGAATGGCTTTCGAACACGTCTTCGGCCTCACCATGTCGGGTGTGACCGTCGGCATGATCTACGCGCTGATCGCTCTGGGTTATACGATGGTGTACGGCGTGCTAGAACTGATCAACTTCGCCCATGGTGAGGTCTTCACGGTGGGGGGATACATCGCCGCCACCACGCTTGTGCTCGTCGGCGTCGATGCCGAGATGCCTGTCGCTCTCAAGATCGCGTACTTCCTCGGCGCCGTTCTCGTAGCGGTACTGATGACCGCATCGCTCGGCTGGCTGATAGAGAGGGTCGCGTACCGCCCGCTGAGAGGACGTTCGCGGATCATTGCGCTGCTCTCAGCCATCGGCGTCTCCATCTTCTTGCAGAACCTGCTCATCGTGATCTTCGGCCCCGAACCTATCATCATGCCCACGGCCATCGTGCCGACCGGCTTCGTGACGCTGTTCGGCGTGAGGATCCGCTTTCTCCAGATGACCATCATCGTGGTCTCACTCGTGCTCATGGCCATACTCACGTACATCGTGAAGGGCACCAGAATCGGCAAAGCCATGCGCGCCACATCGCAAGACATGGAGGCCGCCGAGATGATGGGAATCGAGACGAATCGTACGATCTCGTTCACGTTCATCATCGGTTCGGCCCTCGCTGCCATAGGTGGCTTCCTGGTGACGATGTACTACGGCTCCCTCACCTACGACACGGGCTTCCTTTACGGCCTGAAAGCATTCACTGCAGCCGTTCTCGGCGGAATCGGCAACATCCCGGGCGCGGTCGTGGGATCCCTGATCCTGGGAATCGCCGAGAACTGGGGCGTGGGACTATCGCTCGGGCTGCTGGCGTGGGTGTTCGTTGCCGGGTTCGCCGGCGGAATGTACGTGCAGCTGTTCAAGGCTCCCCGGCAGCGAGTTGCACACATCGCGGAGGAATTCCGCACACCCAAGTACGAGCGGGAGGTGATGCTCACCTACCAGCTCGCCCCGATCGTCGCGGTCAAGCGCATGGTGGGTGAGCGTACGGACGCGCTACTCGACGTCTCGGCGCGTCATGCCATCAGACTGGCAGCCGGGAACTTGCTGCTGCTGGTGATGGCAGTCATCTTCTTCATCAACGCAGACGTACAGTTCGCATCCAAGTGGCAGCATGTGATCTCGTTCGTCGTACTCATGACCATTCTGATGTTCAGGCCCGCGGGCATTCTGGGCGAACACATCCCGGAGAAGGTGTAGCGATGACGAACCCGCTTACACCCGTGGGAGACGCGCTGCGACGGATGCCGCGCTGGATCTACGTGGTCGCCGCGCTCTTGCTTGCGATCGTCTTTCCCCTGCTCGAGCAGGCGGGTCTCATGGAGACGCTGTGGCTCAGAGTCGGCACGCGGACGCTCGTGTATGTGTTGTTGGCGGTGGGACTCAACCTCGTCCTCGGCGAGACGGGTCTGCTGCACCTGGGCTACATCGCTTTCTTCGCCGTAGGCGCGTACACCGCGGCGATACTCTCGTCGCCCCGACTCGGATACCACTGGAACTTCTGGGCCATCGTGGCGATCGCGACCGCGCTCGCGATGTTCGTGGGGTTCCTGCTGAGCTTCCCCACCCTGCGACTACGTGGCGACTACCTGGCCATCGTGACGCTCGCGTTCGGCGAGATAACCCGCATCACGTTCAACAACTGGGAGTCGGTCACCAACGGGCCGGGCGGCATCCCGGGCATCTACCCACCGAACATCTTCGGCTGGCTGGTGGACAAGCCGATCGAGTTCTACTATCTGCTCCTCGCGATAGTCGTGATCGCGGTCGCGCTCGTCAACAACATCAAGAGCTCACGCATCGGCCGCGCCTGGAACGCCCTGCGCGAAGACGAGATCGCCGCGAACCACGCGAGCGTTCACTCGACGAGGGCGAAGATGCTTGCGGTGGTGATGAGTTCCGGGATCGCCGGCCTCGCCGGCGCGATATTCGCCTACTACCAGCAGTTCATCAACCCCACGTACTTCTTGTTCATGCAGTCCACCATCGTAGTCTGCATGGTAGTCCTGGGTGGCATGGGTTCGATCCCCGGGGCCATAGTCGGAGCGATCATGCTCGACACGACCCCCGAGATCATCCGGCAGACCTTCACGAAGTGGCTGCCGGGCGCACTGGGGAGCGACTTCCTGCCCGGAGTCCAGCAGGCGATTCAGACCGACTTCGACCGATATCGCATGCTGATCTTCGGATTGATCATCGTGCTGATGGTGATCTTCCGCCCGGAGGGACTGATCCCGAACTCGCTTTGGCGTCGGGAGCAGCACGAGGACGACCCTCGCGAGCAAGAGCATACGCGCCAGCGCCTCTTCGACTTCGAAGAAGGCCACCAGGACCTGGAGGTGTAGTCCGGTGTCCGACGTCGTCCTCGAAGTCCGCAGCGTCACCAAGGCATTCGGCGGGTTGAAAGCCGTCGACGGGCTTTCGTTCGAGATTCGAGAAGGCGAGATCCTGTCCCTGATCGGGCCGAACGGCAGCGGCAAGACTACGACGTTCAACCTCATCACCGGACTGTACGAGCCCGACTCCGGCGACATCCTCTTGAAGGGTGAGTCTATCGCCGGCCTGCGACCCGACCAGGTCCATGGCAAGCGTGTCTCGCGCACCTTCCAGATGCTCCGCCTCTTTTCGAACATGACGGTACTCGAGAACGTGCTCGTGGGCATGCACGGCGAGATGAACGCGGGAGTCCTGAGCGCGGCTTTCCGCACGCCGAAGATGCGCCGGGAGGAGGAGCGTGCCGTCGCGAAGGCCAAGCAGATCCTCGCGATGTTCCCAGGGCGATTCTCGGGCCCTCGTCAGTCCCAGCCCGCGAACTCGCTGTCGTACGCGAACCGCCGCAGGCTCGAGATCGCACGCGCTCTGGCGTCCGACCCGGTGTTGTTGCTGCTCGACGAGCCCGTAGCCGGCATGAACCCGATGGAGACGCTCGAGGTCATGAACCAGATCAAGGACCTGCGTGACCGCGGCTACACGATCCTGATGATCGAGCACGACATGAACGTCATCATGGGCGCGTCGGACAGAGTGATCGCTATGGACCACGGCGTGAAGATCGCCGAGGGCGCACCCGAAGACGTCGCGAACGACCCATCCGTAGTGGAGGCATATCTTGGCAAACGAGGCGCGGGCGCCGCTTCTTGAGTTTCGTGACGTCCGTACCCACTACGGGCGCATCGAGATTCTCAAGAACGTCAACTACAGAGTCTACGAGGGCGAGATCGTATGCCTGCTGGGTGGCAACGCTTCGGGCAAGTCCACCACGATGAAGACCATCCTCGGCATCGTGAAGCCCACGAGCGGCGAGGTACTGTTCGACGGCAACGTCATCAATAACCTGCGGACCTCGGAGCGAATCAAGCTAGGGATCGCCACAGTGCCGGAGAACCGGCGACTCTTCCCGCACCTCACGGTGCTCGAGAACCTCGAGATGGGCGCGTACACGCGCACCGACCCCGATGGCATCGCCGAAGACCTGCAGCGCGTTTACGACCTGTATCCGCGCGTCTACGAGAGGCGCTCCCAGCGCGCCGGGACTCTGTCGGGCGGCGAGCAGCAGATGGTGGCGTTCGCCCGCGCGCTCATGAGCCGGCCGCGTCTGATCATCATGGACGAACCGTCGATGGGTCTCGCGCCCGCGCTCGTGGACCAGTCGTTCGACACCATCGCCTCGATCAACGAGCAGGGTGTGTCGGTCTTCGTGGTCGAGCAGAACGCCACGGCGGCGCTGTCGATCGCGAATCGCGGCTATGTCTTGCAGAACGGGCGCGTAGTGATCGAGGGCGCCGCGTCCGAGCTGCTCGAGAACGAGGAGCTTCGGCGGGCCTATCTGGGCGGAGCAGGATAGCGAGGCTTCCTCCTCGTTTCCGCTCCAGGGACCCGGAGGTGTAGACTCGTCCGGTCCGCCTGAAGCCCGGCCTCACTCGACCGTCGAAGGAGTCCGATGCGTTCCGCGCGCCCCGAACACGACCGGCAGCAGGACCGTCCCGCTCCGTTGCCCCAAGACACGCCGACGGCCACGGCGGATGCGCCCGGTCCTCCTCGGCGATTCCTGCGGGGCCTGTCGACCTTCGAGTCCTTCGGACATCGCGACTACTCGTACTTCTTCGTGGGGGCCGCGCTGTCGAACACGGGCACATGGATGCAACAGGTCGCGCTCGGATGGCTCGTCTACGAACTGACCAGGTCTTCATCGGCGCTGGGCGTCGTGAACTTCCTCAACGGGATTCCCGTGACCTTCCTGATCATCTTCGCAGGCGCGCTTGCCGACCGCGTCGACAGACGCAAGCTGCTCATTTGGTCGCAGGTGATCCTCATGGCGCAGGCCCTGGCGTTCGGCGTGCTCACGCAGATGGGCGTCATCAGCATCCCGTGGATCTACTCCCTGACGCTTGCGGCGGGCACTGTCTCGGCATTCATGTTCCCGGCATGGCAGGCGATGGTACCGGACCTGGTCCCTCGGGAGTCGCTGCTCAACGCGATCGCGCTTTCCTCGGCGCAATTCAACGCCGCGCGTCTCGTGGGTCCGATGCTGGGAGGCGCCGTGCTCGCCGCCTTCGGCATAGCCGAAGTCTTCTATGCGAACGCCTTGAGCTTCCTGTTCGTGATCTGGGCGCTTTGGGTGATCAGGCCCAACCAGGAGATGCACGGGGGGCACCACGAGGAGTCTCGGACCGGCGCGCTCGTGGCCGGCTTGCGCTACGCGCGTCAGCACCGGCGCGTCGCGATGCACCTGGTGACGGCGACCATGCTCACGATTCTCGGCATGCCGTTCATCGCCCTTCTGCCGATCATCGCCGCGGAGACTCTCGGCTTGGGGAGCACAGGCTACTCCGTGCTGATGGGCGCCAACGGCGCGGGAGCACTCGTCGGGGCTCTCGCAGTGGCTTCGCTTCCCAAGCACGTGCATAGGGACAACATCATCCGCTATGGGCTTGCGCTCCAAGCAGTGGGCGTCGTGGTGCTGTCGTTCGTCCGCACGGGGTGGATCGCAGCTGCCGTGTTGGTGGTGATGGGTGCCGCGTTCCTCGCCTGCGTGTCCAGTATCAACACCAACCTCCAGACCGCCGCACCGCCTCGCATCCGGGGACGGGTGATGTCCTTGTTCGTGCTCTCGTTCATGGGAATCATGCCGCTGGGCTCCCTGGTCTTTGGAGCGCTCGGAGAGGCGATCGGCGCGCCACGGGCCCTGCTTGCCGGCGGCGTGGGGCTGTTGGCTTTCGCCGCGGTACTGATCGCGAACCCGCGTCTGCTCTGCGAGCGGGCCTCTGACGACTGCTGACGCAGCGGCAAGACGCTACTCCGGCGGCAGCCACACGCTGTAGCCGGCCATCTCACGGTAGATGGTCGCACGGTCGTGCGTGTTCGCCATGATGTAGCGCTCCAGGTCAGATGCCCCGTGGTACTCGTCGGCACGTCGTGCGAACCGCGGCTGGTGGTAGTTGCGCGCCGTCTGTGCGTGACGAGGGTAGTCCCTGAACACGGTCTGAAGCGAGTCCACCCCGCCGAGGAGCCCGATGAGGTACTCGACCTGATCGCCGGACGAGTACGCGACGCTGCCGCCGACCCGGATCATCTCGGCGGGCTTTGCTATGGGTCCTCGCGCGAGGTACTCCGAGGATGCCTGGCCTATGAACGCGAAACGCGTGGTCTCGATGAAGGCATAGTCTGTACTGGCGAAACGGGCGCCGTCGCTTCGCACGCCGACCGCCGCGTGGCCCTGGGTCTCGAAGACCCACACGCAGGTGTCGAAGTCCTCGTGCAGCATGAGTGCCGCGAGCAGGATGCTCTTCTCACTACAGACACCGCGTTGGCCGGCAACCACCTCGATCGGCAGGAGGATCTCGTCGCAGACCTCGCCGTATGGAATAGCCTGTACAGCCCGTGCCATCAGTTCCAGGTATTCGTCGTCGTCGAGCCCCATGTCCAGTCGCATGGCGCGGAACTGACCGGCGAGAGCGTCGATGAAGCGGCTTTTCGCCTGCTCGCGGACGAGGTCGGAGATGTACCCCGCCCGCAGCCAGAGCTTTGTGCCGAAAACGCGTCTTGTGTCGATCTTGCCGGCGCGCCGCAACTCTACCGGGTCAACCGACGCGATGACCGTGCACGTGGTCTCCAGGAAGTCGAAATCCCACATCACTCGAGAGGGGTTGGCAGTCGGGGCCTGGGCGTCTATCGCGGCCACCTGTTCGAGCACGTCGCCCCAGACCACGAGAGCCCGGACGTGCTCCGCGAGGCTGCGGACACCGAGCAGCAGGGCGAACGACACCACCACAATCGCGAGATTGCGGGCTCTGAACACTCTGATGAACCTTGCCCACACGGCTGCTCACCGCATCGTCCTCGCGAGCGGACGGGCGATCCCGAGACCCGCTCTCGCCGCTGTAGTCCGTCCTTCGCAGTCCCGCGCAGCAAGCGGCGCGCCGCCCGCTAGCGAGAATCTGCCTCAGGTACGCCTGCCGTGAGTCTAGCGCGAAGAGTCACGCCGGTGCCTGTACCACTCACCCAGTGCGCCCACATTGATGGCGACCTGCCGGACGTAGATGAGAAACGGCACGACGGTAAGCACCGCCCACAGCGGCAATCCGATTCGCCGACGTCTTCGAATAAGCAACGGGAACGGCCGGGCACCCACGTAGAGGAACAGCAAGAACGCCAGCCAGCCGAACGCTAGCGCCCCGATGAAGGTGGTCCATCCTTGGGTACGTCCCAGCCACAGGAGTCCGCCGGCGATGACGACCGACCAGAGAGGGAAGCTCGGCTCGAGCACCAGCCGCACAAAGACCGGTCGACCAAGGTCGTATTTCGACACGCCGACCCGCACGTTCCACTTCACGTACTCGCGAAAGCTCTGCCGCGGATCGTGATATACGGACATCCCGGGGGCGTACTCGAGGCGGCCGCCTCCGGCACGTACCCGCCGGGAAGCGTCCACGTCCTCGCCGCCCATGTCGAACGCCGATGAGAACCCGCCGGTCGACCGAAGCGCCTCGGTACGAAAGGCACAATCACATCCTGCGGCGAACTCGATGCCTTCGGGACCCGGAGTCACGTTCGCGTCGAACCCGATCGCCCCTCCCGCGGGATGCCCTATCGCCGCCACGCACAAGCCGAAGAAGCTTACCCCCGGGGGCGCATACGCATTGCCGCCCACCCCGGTCGTCGCGGGGGTCGCGAACGCTTCTTCGATCCGTCTGAGCCAATCAGGGAACACGATGCAGTCAGCGTCCGTGAAAGCGACGATCTCGTAGAGTGCCGCCTCGAGTCCGATGTTCTTCTGCCTCGCGAAACCGCGCTCGGACCTCAGGAGACGGACCTCGGGGTATCGCCGGACTATCTCGGGGGTCTCGTCGGTCGATGCGTCGACGACGATGATCTCGCGTCGGTCCGCAGGGTAGTCCACTGCGAGCAGCGAATCGAGACAGGCCGCGATCCGCGTTGCCTCGTTCAGGGTGATCACGATGACCGAGATGCCGGGCGACGCGGCTTCCTCGGCAGGCCGGCGCTCAGGTTCCGTCTGCATCGGTGAGGTACTCCGCCTCCAGGACGCACCCGTCGATGACGCTGTAATCGTAGACGCAATCCCGGCAGAACTCGAAGGAGTCGCGGTCGCGTTGGAAGGCGTGTCGCATGCGCTCGCCGCGGTCGGAGAACCACAGCTCCGCGAACGGTTGCTCGTTGATGTTGCCGAACGGGTGCTCGCAGCCCAGGTCGAACTCGCACATCAGTACGCTGCCGTCGGCGAAGAGTGTCGGCTTGGTCCACGGGAACCGGCAGTCGTAGCGCCCGGGCGCCGCGTTCACATCGAAATCGCTGCCGTACTCGTACCAGCGCAGTCGCTCGTCTTCCGGCGCGCGCGTGCGGTCCCATTCCGGGTCACTGAATCCGGCCTGCCGGGTCGAGTACGCCTTGAAGCTGATCATGTCCACACCCAGCTCGCGACCGAGCCGCTTGAACGCCGGGACTTCGTTCTCGTTGTCGCGCGAGACGACCATCCTGAGATTCACGTACGGTTTCTTCGAGCCCGTCTTGCGCTTCTCGTCGAGCAGCAGCTTCGTGTTCGCGATCACGGCCTCGAAATCGCCCCCGGGCCTGAGGCGCTCGTATGTCTCGGGATCGGCGCCATCGACAGCGATGATCAGCGCGTCGAGTTCGGCGGCAACCATGTCTCTCGCGTTTTGCGTGCTGAACGTGTTCATGTGGCTGCTGGTGACCGTGAGTACGTTGCGTTCGGTCGCCAGGCGAATCATCCGGTAGATCTCCGGGTTCAGCAGCGGCTCCCCCCACGCCCACAGGATGACGTAGAGGAGATAGCCTGCCGTCTGTTCCAGAAAACGCTCGAATGTCTCATAGGGCAAGAGAGTGCGGCCCGCGGTGTGCTCATCGTGTGCCGGGCATCGCTCGCAACGCAGGTTGCACACGCCGGACGGGGCGACGTGGGCCATGTACGGATAGCCGAGGGTTCTGGAGACGTGCAGGAGCCTGTTGGCCGAGATCCGGGCGAGGTTACGGGCCTTCCTCCCTCGAACCCCTTTGGCGACCAAGGGAATCCGGTCGAACTGGAACGCAAGCTCGCCTTTCAACGCGAGTCTGGCCGCATTGCCGAGGAGAAAGCGCGCGTCCACCCTAGTCCCTTCTCTCGCCGGACGTCTTCAGCAGCCCGGCGACGTATGCGGCAAGCGCAGCTGCTCCGTCTTCCGGCACACCCGGCGCTACTACGCAGTCTCTCGCCACGAGCACATGTGCGGCGATCGCCTCCGCCAGCGGGCGCCCCTCGAGCGCGCCGTCAGGATCAGCCACAAGCGCCATGCCCAGCTCGGCGACGGCCAAGGCGAACTCCACCTGGTGGTCGTCGACGTGCTCATGGCGGGCCTTGCGCCGTGGCACGATAACAGGGACCTTCCCGGCGTCGCGACAGAGCAGAAAGGTCCCGACCCCTGCGTGCGAGATCACCACATCGGCCTCCGTGATCCTTTCTATCATCTCGGGATAGTCGAGATACGCCGTGCCCGACCCTTCGCACGCGACGCGACCGCTCGTGCCGAACTGGATGCATGTGTCTACCGGCAGAAGACCCGCAGCCACAGCGGAATCGATGGCAGTGACAAAGCGGTCGAAGGGGAACGCCTCGAGTCCTACGGTGGCGAAAACCCTCATAGGACACGCCCGCCGTATTGCGCCTTCGGCAGACGCGCGGCGAGGTCAGGCCACTGCACCAGGAACTCGTCCGCGAGATGGTAGGCGATGCGGCCTGTCAACGAGAGGGCGCCAACGCGCGAGAACGACTCCACGTAAATGCTGCGGACACCTCGCAGCCGAGCTGCCAGCAGAAACGGCACAGCGACACCCGCGCCGGTCGAGATGAGCACGTCAGACGGTCGCGCGCCCAGGACCCGCCAGGCGAGTGCGAGATTCCGCATGAGGTTGCGCGCGTTGCGGTTGGTCGGCGCAGCCGCAAGGACGACCTCCTCGTCGTGCAGCAACGCGCGCACGTCCGCCGAGTCGAACGTCACCCAGAATCGCTCCTGCCCCTGCCACGCGTCGCGCAGCCGGTACAGTTCGGTGAGATGACCCCCCGAAGAGCACACAAGACAGACCCGCATGAACCGCCCCTTCGCCACTCGGGCTTATGCCGGCCCGCGACTGGCAATTGTATCAGGGCGTGCGCCACTTTTGGTCCAGATAGATCGAGCCCCGTCCTCCTCGAGTCTTCCCGAGGGGACGGGGCTCGCCGTTCGCTTCAGACTTCCGCCGCGACAGCTGTGTGCCAGACGGGAGCTGCGTCACCGCATCGACGGCTTGAAGCGTCGCAGGAGCAGCGAGCTCGAGACCACACTCACGCTGGACAGCGCCATTGCCGCACCCGCGAACTCGGGCCGCAGAAGGCCGAGCGCCGCAACCGGGATGCCGACGGTGTTGTATCCGAGGGCCCAAACGAAGTTCCAGTGGATGCGCTTCATGGTTGCTCGCGAGAGCTCGATGGCGGTCACGACGTCGCGCAAATCGTTCTTGATCAACACGACGCCGCCGGTCTCCATGGCAACATCCGTCCCCGCACCCATCGCGATGCCGACGTCGGCTTGCGCGAGAGCCGGCGTATCGTTGATGCCGTCACCGACCATGGCGGTCACGTGTCCGGCGTGCTGCAACTTGGCCACCTCAGCGGCCTTGTGCTCCGGGAGCACTTCGGCCAGGACGTGGTCGGCGGGGATCCCGGCTTGCGCCGCAATCGCCTCGGCGGTTCTTCGGTTGTCCCCGGTGATCATGTAGACGTCGACTCCCATCTCCTGGAGGCGCATCACCGCGTGAGCGGAGTCCTCCTTGATGGTGTCTGCCACCGCGATCATCCCTGCAAGGCTTCCGTCCACTGCCGCAAGCATGACTGTCTTGCCCTCGGCCTCGAGCGCACCGATGCGGTCCTCTTGGGCCGCGACGTCGATGCCCTCCCGGAGCATCAGCTTGCGGTTGCCGAACGCTATCCGGCGCCCGGCTACCGTGCCCTCAACGCCGTGCCCGGGTACGGCCGCGAAGCCCTCGACCGCCGGCAACGCGTCGCCGCGTTCGGCCGCATGCGCCACGATCGCCTCTGCGAGGGGATGCTCACTCTGCCGCTCGACGGCCGCCGACAGGCGGAACACCTCCTCGGCGCCGAAATCGCCGAGAGGCTCGACCTCCGTCACGACCGGCTTGCCGTGAGTGAGCGTGCCGGTCTTGTCGAACACGATCGCGTCGATCTTGTATGAGGTCTCGAGCGCCTCGCCGCTCTTTATCAGGATGCCGTTCTCGGCGCCCTTGCCGGTCCCCACCATGATGGCGGTCGGGGTGGCCAGGCCGAGCGCGCACGGGCATGCGATCACGAGCACAGCGGTGCCGACGAGAAGCGCCTTCACCCATGGCGTGAGGCCCGCGTAGAACTCGGGACCGACCAGACCCGGTACGACGAACAGCCACAGCAGGAATGTGATCACCGCAGCGGCAACGACCGCCGGGACGAACACGGCGCTGATGCGGTCGGCGAAGCGCTGCACCGGGGCTTTCGACCCCTGGGCCTCCTCCACGAGCCGCACGATCTGCGCGAGCGCGGTGTCGCGCCCGACCTTGGTGGCCCGGAAGCGGAAGCTGCCCAGCTTGTTGACGGTGGCGCCGATGACCGTGTCACCGGGGTTCTTCTCGACAGGGATGGACTCGCCGGTGAGCATGGACTCGTCTACCGCCGAAGAGCCTTCGGCGATCACGCCGTCGACAGGCACCTTCTCGCCTGGCCGCACGACGATCATGTCGCCGACGACGACCTGCTCGACCGGGATGTCGATCTCCTGGCCACCGCGAACCACGCGGGCGGTCTTGGCCGCTAATCCCATGAGGTGCTTGATGGCGTCGCTGGTCTTGCCCTTCGCCCGCGCCTCGAGCAGCTTGCCCAGGAGCACGAACGTGATGAGCAGCGCGCTCGTCTCGTAGAAGACCGGCTCGTCGGTCAGCCAGAACGTTGCGGCGACGCTGTAGAAGTACGCCGCAGACGTCCCGATTGCGATCAATGTGTCCATGTTGCCGGCCCGCTGCTTCAACGCGGTCCAGGCCCCGCGATAGAACTGGGCGCCCGCGATGAACTGCACCGGGGTAGCGAGCAGAAGCCCGAGATACGCATGAACGACGTGCATCGCCATCTCGGTGCTCAGCCCGAACGTCTCGGCCACCCACATCGGCACGAGGTCCATGAACGGTGGCACCATCGTGAGAACGGCGAGCGGGATGGACAACACCGCCGACAGCGCGAACAGTCTGCGCTCCTTGCGAAGGTGCGCCTGCTGCGCCTCGCGCTGTTTGTCGCGGGCGGATTCGCCTTCCTCGCCCGCTTCGACCAGGACCGACGCATCGTAGCCTGCGGTCTTGATGGTGGTCAGGATCTCATCCACACCCACAAGCGTGGGGTCGAACCGCACTGTGGCGATCTCCAGCGGCATATTCACCGTGGCTTGAGCCACGCCCGGCAGCTTGCCGAGCGACTTCTCGACTATCTGCGCGCACGACGCGCACGTCATGCCCGTGACCGCCAGGGTGATCTCTCCTGGCTCCGCCGAGGTGTCCTCGGCGATGCGCGAAGCGCCGTATCCTGCCGAGGAAACGGCAGCCTCGATCGCTTCGGGTGACACGACATCGGGGTCGTAGTCTACATCCATGCGCTCCATCGCCAGGTTGACCGACACGGACCGGACTCCGTCGATCTTGCCGACGACCTTCTCGATCAGGGTTGCGCATGCAGCACATGTCATCCCCGTCACCGCGAACGTCACGTCTGCATGTGCCTGGCGTGACGCGCTCGTACCGGCGGCCGGTGCGGGCCGCTCGGGGGTCACTGTATGCTTCACGTCATCCACCTACTCGACCACGATCTGGCCGAAGATCATCTGCATACCGCACGAGAACTCGTACGTGCCCCGCTCAAGAGCGGGCAGGGAGATCGTCTGCGGGCCGCCGGTGAGGTCGGCGTAGAAATTCAAGTCGCTCGACATCACCTCGGCCGTGCATCCGGCACCCTGGCCGAACGTGATCTCGATGGGCACCCCAGCCACCGCGTTGATGACGTTGGGGTCATATCCGGTACTCACGTCCACGGAGATCGTCTGGACGTCCCCGTTGACCGTGGTCGATCCCTCTATCGGTTCGCTGGAACCGCCTCCGCAGCACGCACAGGCTCCTTCGGCGGCGCCTGAACCGTACGGGTCAGTGTACACTGCCTGCTCCCCGTAAGAGTTGAACGCGGTCTGCGCCGTCTGCGAACCACCCGAGCGTGCCGTGGCGAACTGGTACGAGATGAAGAACGCGACGAGCACCAGCGCCCCGATCAGGAACCACCGGACCGGGTTGGCGCTCGACGTCTGAGTGTTTGCAGCCATCTGTGTGTACTCCTTCGCTATGTCTTCGGTTTCTACCCGAATCGAATCAGCTTGTCAGGAGCCCGCCGGCGGCGAGCCCGAATAAGACGGCCACCGATATCACGGCGCCGATAAGGACGACCTCGGCCGGCTTGAAGCCGAAGATGGTCGCCGCGGCCTGCGGTGCGGGCTGAGGTTGCGGTGCGTTCTTGCGCGGGTCGGATGCGCGGCCGTGCGGCGAGGTCGCACTCCCGGCCTTGCGCACACGCTGCGGCGAGAACCACCACAGCCCGAACACGATCGCGCCCAACGCTCCGAGCAGCAACGGCGAGAAGCCGAGTCCTCTCGCTGCGGACGCCGCCCCGGGGGCGCCGGCGACTATCTGGCCGTACATCATTCCCATCCCGCACGTGAGGGTGTACGTGCCTGAGTCGGCCGCAGGGAGCTCGACGACTGTCGTGTCGAAGGGCTTCAAGTCCACGAGCACGCCGAGTTGGGGCACCGCGAGCTGGTCCGAACAGGCGTTGTCCTCTTGCCTGTCCACTATCAGCCGCACGGGTCTGTCGGCAGGGATCTGCAGGTTGCTCGGCACGAACTGGACATCGGCGATGGTGAGGGGCACCTCGACGACGCCATCGGTTCCCTCGGCATATTCGGCATCCGACTCCGCCGGCTGCGGGGTGCCCAGGACCGCGGCCTTGACGGTCTGGCCGGTAACCGGCGAGCCGAGGAGCATCGCGCCGCGGTTGAGCATAACGAGGCCCAGCCCCATCACGAGCACGGCCGCGACCAGCATCATCCGCTTCTGGAACTTCGCGGACAGCATGCCGGACACGGCGCCGAAACCGAGCATCAGCGGAGCGGTGCCCAGGCCGAAGCCGAGCATCGCCAAGGCCCCGGAAATGGGCGAACCGGTCGCCGCCGCCGCCAGCTGCGCTCCCTGCAGCGGACCGCAGGGCATAAGGCCGGTAAGCAACCCGAACGTGATCGGGGTGGCGAGATTGAATTCGCCTTCGGCGATCTCGTCGTTGGCGCGCTTGCGCGTGCGCACGAGGGCTGCCACGAGAGCCTTCGGCGGCCTGAGGGTGAACTTGCGGAGCGCCGGGAACCTGCCGGTCATCTGCAGGCCGAGGAAGACCATGAACAGACCTGCGGCTGCCGTGACCCAACCGCGCACCCCGCCGAGGTCGAACGCAGCACCCACGGCGCCGAGCGCGAGTCCCACCAGCACGTAGCTGAGCATCTTGGAGCCCTGGTAGGCGACGTGCGGCACCAACCGGCGCACAAAGCCGCCCTGGGTGTCATCTTTGACTGCGTACGTCAGCACCATGCTGCCGCACATGGCCACGCAGTGGACGCTGGTCACCAGACCCACCACGAGCATCGGAAGAAAGAGATCCACGTCTACTCCTCGCAGACATCATGCGGACACTTGGCGAGGCGTGCACGAGCATGCCTCGCGGGGCGCGCCAAACGCGCCTTCGACGTGCGAGGAGTCTTCTAGAGCCGGAGTTTGCCGAAGAGTGAGTCTCCGCCGGGCGGACCGTGGTCGGAAATCCCCCGGTCCGCGAGCCCGGAGACGGTGACGGCGCCGGAGACGTTCACAGGCGCCCACATGAGCATGGTCACGACCGCCACGAACAGCGCGATGAACGCCGCCAGGACCGCACCGGGAACATCCTGAGGCAGGTACATGGAATCGCATGCGAGCAAGTCGGCCAGCGACATCCCGGAAGTCATGCTCATTCCGCACGCGGTGGCCAGACACGTAGGAAGCACGAAGGCGATGATCGCGAGCACGAGGAACGCGACCAGCAGTGGTGCAGTCCTATCGGTGCGAATCGAACGCATGTCTGTACGCTGTCCCCTCGGACATCCTGCCGGCGATACTGATGCCGTGGGCATATCAAGAACCATGCCATCTGTCGCACGTTCGTGGCATCTAACCTCCGTGTATGTCAGCCGTCGCGAGGTCGCCGCCTGCGCTGCGCATCCCCTCGGGACCACGGGAGGTGACGACCGCCACGGCGGTATCAGCCAGCAGATTGGGCAGCGCCCTGACGCGCCTGACCGAATCGCCCCAAGACGCCAGGGCGATCTCCCGGACGATCTCGCCGCCGACCTCTACACACAGGACGCGGAAGTCCCGAAGGGTCGTGTGATGGATGTTCGGGGTCTCATACCACGCATACGGGATGACGCGGGAGACGGGCATGCGACCCTTGAACGCGAGGTAACCGCGCACTTTCCAGTTCGCGAAGTTGGGAAACGACACGATTCCCGTCCGGCCGACGCGCAGCATCTCGCGCAACACGTGGTCGGGTCTGCGCACGACCTGCAACGTCTGGGACAGCACGACTACGTCGAAGTCGCCGTCCGAGAGGACGGCGAGGCCTTCGTCCAGGTCAGCCTGCACGACCGGAATGCCCTTCGCCACGCACGAGGCGACGCCCTGTCGTGACAGCTCCACGCCACGCACGACGCAGCCGCGCTCGTCTCGCACGTGCGCCAGGAGCGAACCGTCACCGCAACCCAGGTCGAGCACCCGGCTTTCCGCCGGAACGAGCGAGGCGACGAGCCGGAGGTCCCCACGAAGCAACTCCCGGGCGGTCATGTCCGCACACCTCGCCTCTCGCTCCACCTGTCCAGACTGCCGAGGAACGGATCGATGAGCTCCCCTTGCGCTTCCGGCTCGAGCAAGAACGCGTCGTGGCCATACGGGCTTTCTATCTCGGCGAATGTCACGTCGGCGCCCACACTCTGCAACGCTGACACCATCTCGCGACTCTGATACGTCGGGAACAGCCAGTCACTCGAGAACGAGAGCAGCAGATAGCGCGCAGGGATGCCGGCGAACACGCGGGCCAGGTCTTCGGAATAGGGACAAAGGTCGAAGTAGTCCATCGCCTTCGTCATGTATAGGTACGTGTTCGCGTCGAAGCGCTCGACGAACTTGCGGCCTTGATAGGCGAGGTAGCTCTCCACTTCGAACTCGGTCACGAAGTCGAAGGCGTGAGAGTCCCGCTTCTGCAGCCGGCGACCGAATTTCGCACGCATCGACTCGTCCGAGAGGTACGTGATATGCCCGACCATCCGCGCGACCGCCAACCCGTGTTCCGGGCGAGGACCGTGGTAGTAGTCACCACCGGCGAAATGAGGATCGCCGAGGATCGCTGTACGTCCGACCTCGTTGAAAGCGATGGCTTGTGCGCCGAGGCGCCATGTCGTGGCGATGCCGATGCATGACCCCACGCGCTCCGGGTATCGGAGCGCCCAGCTCAGGGCCTGCATTCCGCCCATCGAGCCGCCGACCACCGCCCGCAGGCGCGGTACCCCGATCCGGTCAAGGAGCGCTTGCTGGACGTCCACCATGTCCTCGATCGTCACAAGCGGGAAGCGCAGGCCGTAGGCTCCGCCGGTGGCCGGGTCAGTGCTCCCGGGACCCGTCGTGCCCGAGCACCCTCCAAGCACGTTGCTGCAGATCACGAAATAGCGCTCGGTGTCGATCGCCTTGCCGGGTCCCACCATGACGTCCCACCAACCTGGACGAACCGAGCCGTCTGCCGCCGGACCGGCGGCGACATGAGCGTCGCCCGACAGCGCGTGGCAAACAAGCACCGCGTTGTCGGCTTCAGGCGAAAGCTCCCCGTACGTTTCGTAGGCGACTTCGACGGTGCCGAGCACACGGCCGCCGGCCAGGTTCACGTTGGAGAGCAGCGTGGTTTGCGGTCCGGATGCCCGCGGGACCGTGGGGCGAGCGGTTGCTGTGGCCATCGCCCTACACCTCCTCCAGTGCCTGCTCAAGGTCGGCGACGATGTCATCGATGTGTTCGATGCCTACCGACAGGCGCACGAAGTCCGGCCCTATGCCCGCGCGCTCGAGTTCTTCGGCTGAAAGCTGGGAGTGCGTCGTCGATCCCGGATGGATGATCAGTGACTTGGCGTCTCCAACGTTGGCGAGGTGGCTGAACAGCTCGACGCTCTCGATGAGCGTCTTGCCGGCATCCAGCCCGCCCCGCACTCCGAAGGCAACCACGCCGCCGTACCCGTGCTTGAGGTAGCGGTCGGCGTTCGCCTTCGTGGGATGCTCGTCGAAACCGGGATAGACGACCCACTCGACTTTGGGATGCTCCCGGAGGTACCGAGCCACCGCCAACGCGTTGTCGCAATGACGCTGGACACGCAACGAGAGTGTCTCGATGCCGAGCAGGAACTGCTGGGCGTTGAACGGCGAAAGAGCCGCGCCCAGGTCGCGCTGCAGCTGGACTCTCGCCTTGATGGCGAACGCGACGTTGCCCAACCCTGGGAAGTCGCCGAAGACATCCCAGTACTTCAGGCCGTGGTAGCTGGGGTCGGGCTCGGTGAAGCCGGGGTGGCGTCCACTCGCCCCCCAGTCGAAGTTCCCGCCGTCGACGAGCACGCCGCCGATCGAGGTGCCGTGGCCGCCGATCCACTTCGTGAGCGACTGCACGACGACTGCGGCACCGTGCTCGATAGGCCGGCAAAGGTAGGGCGTGGCGAACGTGTTGTCCACTACGAGGGGAATTCCGAGGACGCGGCCGGATTCTGCGAGCCCGGCCAGATCGGGGATGTCGAGTCGCGGGTTCCCGATCGTCTCCACGAACCACGCTTTGGTGGTCTCGTCGCTAGCGGCAGCAAAGCCATCGGTGTCGCTTGTCTCCACGAAACGCACTTCGACGCCAAGCTTTCGGAAGGTGTGCAGGAAGATGTTCCAGGTGCCTCCATACAACGAGGTGGAACTCACGATCGAGTCGCCTGATTCGGCCAGATTCAGCAACGCCAGAACCTCGGATGCATGACCCGAGGCAACCGCGAGCGCTGCCGTGCCGCCCTCGAGAGCTGCAATGCGCTGCTCAAGGACATCGTTGGTGGGATTCATGATCCGCGAGTAGATGTTGCCGAACTCCCGCAGTCCGAACAGGTCGGCTGCGTGCTCGGTGTCGCGGAAGTTGTACGCAACGGTCTGGTAAATCGGCACGGCTCTCGATCCCGTTGCCGGGTCGGGAGAGTGACCGCCGTGGATGGCGAGAGTGTCGAACCCGGGTGCGTTCGAGCTGCTCATGGTATGCGTCCTTTCACGTTCGGTGGGATGTTCGAAGTGGATCGGGGCGCTTCAGCCCTGATCACGCTGGGAACGCCCGGTTCCAGCCGCCTTGCGGCTCGATCCGGGCGTGGGCATCATCATGCCCGTGAACATCGCTGTCCCGAACGGACGCGCCATTTGCGCTCTCGCACCTCCTTCATCACTTGCCTGCCCGCTCGCATCACGCTCGCGAGCCCTCACCCGTGAGTGGTCTGCAAGCAATCGCCGTGCTGGTTGACCTTACATACCCGTTCCGTCGTATGGCGATCGTGCCTTGATTCCTCAGATGAAGTACATAGGCGAACGGGCGAGATCCAACTCCTTCTGCCGCGCGGCAAGGTCCGCGATCGTCACTCCCGACAGCGACCGTCCGATCTCGCCTGCGAGGTCCGCCCACATCTCGGCCGTCGCCGACTGAGCGGTCTTCGGCACGTCGAGGATCTCGCCCTGTAGTGCCCTGACCACCTCGGCAACGTTGATCGAGCCGGAAGGTCTTGCGAGGCGGCATCCTCCTGCCGCCCCTCTTCGGCATTCGACGAGGCCCTCGCGGGCCAGCTCGGTGATCTGCTGTTCGGAGAACCTGCGGGGGAGTCGCAACGCCTCGGCGAGTTCGCCGACCGCTACGTACTCTTCTGCGGGCTGCCGCGCAAGAGCAGCGAGCAGGCGCAGCGTGTAGTCTATGCGCTGGGAGACTCGCATCTAGCCGATGCCCTCCCAGAGTGCAGTGGTCAGATACCGCTCTCCGGTCGAAGGCGCCACGGTGACGATCGTCGTGCCCTCGAACTCGGGAAGCGCCGCTATCCGGAGCGCCGCAGCTACGTTCGCCCCGGAAGATATGCCTGCGAGCAGACCCTCCTCGGCAGCGAGGCGTCGGGCTACCGAGATCGCCTCGGCCGTGTCCACCCGCTCCACGGTGTCGAGTACGCTGAGGTCGAGCGTGCGGGGAATGAAGTTGGCCCCTATGCCTTGGATTCCGTGCGGCCCGGGTGCGATGGGCTCGCCGCCAAGCGTCTGTGTGATGATCGGGGATTCGGCGGGCTCGACCGCGACTATGGAAGGCGTGCCCGCGTGTTCCTTGAGGTACCTTCCGGCCCCGCTCACTGTGCCACCGGTACCGACGCCGGCCACGAAGGCGCCGAGGGCGGCGCCCTCTAGAGCATCGAGGATCTCGGGGCCGGTCGTGTCGTAGTGGATCTGAGGGTTCGCGGGATTGTCGAACTGGCCGGGTATGAAGGCCCGTTCCGCCGATTCGGCGTATTCTTCGGCGGCATCGACCGCGCCCTTCATCCCCTTCTCTTTGGGGGTGAGGACGAGCTCGGCCCCAAAGGCGGCAAGGAGCTTGCGCCGTTCGAGCGACATGCTCTCGGGCATCGTGAGAACCACCCGGTAGCCGCGCTCCGCTCCTATCATGGCGAGCGCGATGCCCGTGTTGCCCGACGTCGGCTCGACTATGGTGGAATCCCCGGGCACGAGAAGCCCCCGCTCCTCGCCGTCCGCAATCATGGACAGGCCGATGCGGTCCTTGACCGATCCGCCCGGGTTCCTCGACTCGAGTTTGATTGCGACTCTCGCTCCCAGCCCGTCGCTCAGGCGATTGAGCCGCACGAGCGGAGTACGCCCTATCGTGCCGGAGATGTTCTCGTAGAGGTTGTTCATCGGTGCTCCCGTGCTCTTCTATGGGTCAGCGCCATCGCAGCGCATCGGTCTGTCACCCACCGTAAGTCCCTCCCGCAACGAGCACAAGACATCTTTACGCACTATTCGCATGCGGTTATGCGCATGCGGATGACGGCCCACGCGCGTCTCGGCCGTTTTCTGCGAGCGTGCACGCGATGGTTCAACCGCGTGTGTGGGAATTTCCTCTATCTGTCACACAAATCACTCACATTCCGCGGACCTAGTGCCGACACAAGTGCTCGAAGCGCAATGTGCCCAGAGTCACAGTGCGTGGAGGAGCACAGACGCGAGCCGCAGCGGTAGCCGGTCACCGACAACGGCGGCGCAGCCTTATGTCTGGGGGCGAACAATGGGCCGACTCTACGAGTATTGCCAGCAGATTCAGGAGCACATCGAGCGCAACAACCTCGACGTGTTCCGTACCAGGGGCGAACTCGCCCTTCAGACGGGGTTCCTGATCTCCCTCGTAGGTCCCGAGGACCCCGACGAACCCGCGAAGCTCGAGGCGCTGAGGCAAGCTGCTCAGACGACGCTCGGGCTCAGACTCGACTAGCAGCGGGTGATCCGATGAAATCCAACGAGCGCCGTGCGTCGACTCCTGCGTACCGCTACGTGCCGCAGGCGTCGTCCGAGACCCCGCCGCGGAACAAGCGAGGTCCGGTGGCGTTGGTCACGCTCGTTCTCGTAGCTGGCGTAGCGTTCGCGGCGGGCTGGAATCCGCCCACGAACACCGTCCACGATTTCACGGAGGCCAGCGACTACAATCCCGACCGCGAAAGCGGATGCACGAACTCCGGAGAAGGGTGTCATGGAGCGGAAAAGGAATATCGCGACTTCAACGCCTACCACCCCGATTCGGAGTGCACCACGTGTCACGACTACCAGGGCGTCGGTTGCATCCCCTGTCACGCGCCACGCGAGCACGAATGCGCGGCGTGCCACGACGGCACCATGAGCAACGCTTCCGATTGCGTTCGCCTCTCTGATCCCTACCCGAAGGGTCACTACCGGGAGGCCACGCACACGGCGATGGGCACCGACATGGACGCCCTGATGAGCGCAGCCGAAGGCGGTGAGGCGGCACTCGCCTGCTCCGAATGCCACTCGCGTGACCTGAAGCTCGCGCACACGGGAGTACCGGAAGTCGAGGGCAGCGAGTACGGCCCCGACATCGGATGCGGCGAATGCCATAACGACGAGAGGGCGGGAGGGCTCGCACAGGTGCTCTCCGACTGGGAGGACCGCACGTGCGAGTCGTGCCACGCCGAGGACTCCTCGGCACCTATGCACTCGAGCACCGTGCCCGATTCGGTGGAGGCCAGCGTCTCGGCAGGCTGCGGGGACTACGGCGACGGATGCCATGCGACCTCCGACCTGCACACCGTTCACCCCGATCTGCCGAAGAACTGCTCGGGCTCCGCAGCCGAGGGCGAACCCGGCTGCCACGACCTGGAGGTAGAGGCGCACAAGCCGCCGGTCGCCGGGTGCGGTGCGGGTCATGAGGGCGCGTCGTGTCATGCGGCGTATCTGACCGATGATCTCGGTCACGAGGAGGACCGAACGGTCCACTCCCCCGAGAACCCGCGCACCGCGGCCAATACGCTGTTCGAAGGGGTGCGATGCGATTCGTGTCACCAGATGGCAGCCGACGGCGTGAGCATGATCGCGGAGCACTCGCGACCGAACGCGTCGTTGCGCGGCGACACGTGCCTGGGCTGCCACACAGCTGGAGACGCTGCCGTGGCTGCGGTCGTGAACGACTGGCCGGGACGCGACTCGTCGGACGCGTGCGCGACCTGCCACGGACAGGGCGACATACCGGCAGCGCACGGCGCGTACGACGCGGTGCACGATGCCACCGAGATCAGCCACACGGGCGAGGTCGAACAGGGCGCGTGCGCCAAGCCGGGCTGCCACGCCACCGCAGACGTGCGCGAAGTACACGGCGACGCCGGTTGTACGATCTCGGACTGCCACACGTCTGAAGGAGACATCCGCGGTCTGGGGGTCATGACGTGCGGCGGCACGGCGGACACCGAGGGCGCGTGCCACATCGCGGGCGAGCGGCACAGCAAGGCAGACGACGTGCACACGGCCACCGAGATCAGCCACACGGGCGAGGTCGAGGAGGGCGCGTGCGCCAAGCCGGGATGCCACGCCACCGCCGACGTGCGCGAGCTGCACACCGAGCTGCACTGCTACACCGCCGGCTGCCACGTGGAGGGCGGGCCGACGTACATGACGTGCGGCGGCACGGCGGACACCGAGGGCGCGTGCCACGTCGCGGGCGAGCGGCACTCCGGCGCCGACGGTGCGCACATCGCCACCGAGATCAGCCACACGGGCGAGGTCGAGGAAGGCGCGTGCGCCAAGCCGGGCTGCCACGCCACCGCAGACGTGCGCGAGCTGCACACCGAGCTGCACTGCTACACCGCCGGCTGCCACGTGGAGGGCGGGCCGACGTACATGACGTGCGGCGGCACGGCGGACACCGAGGGCGCGTGCCACGTCGCGGGCGAGCGGCACTCCGGCGCCGACGGTGCGCACATCGCCACCGAGATCAGCCACACGGGCGAGGTCGAGGAAGGCGCGTGCGCCAAGCCGGGCTGCCACGCCACCGCAGACGTGCGCGAGCTGCACACCGAGCTGCACTGCTACACGGCCGGCTGCCACGTGGAGGGCGGGCCGACCTACATGACGTGCGGCGGCACGGCGGACACCGAGGGCGCGTGCCACGTCGCGGGCGAGCGGCACTCCGGCGCCGACGGTGCGCACATCGCCACCGAGATCAGCCACACGGGCGAGGTCGAGGAGGGCGCGTGCGCCAAGCCGGGATGCCACGCCACCGCCGACGTGCGCGAGCTGCACACCGAGCTGCACTGCTACACGGCCGGCTGCCACGTGGAGGGCGGGCCGACGTACATGACGTGCGGCGGCACGGCGGACACCGAGGGCGCGTGCCACATCGCGGGCGAGCGGCACAGCAAGGCCGACGGTGCGCACACGGCGACGGAACTAGCCGCCGATGGAACACCGACATCCGGCTTCTGCGCGAACGAAGGCTGTCATCCCTCGGCCGACGTGCGCGAGCTGCACACCACCTACCACTGCTACAACCCCGAGTGCCACGTCGTCGGCGGGCCGACGTACATGAGCTGTGGCGGTGCCGCAGGCAGTGAGAGCTGCCACTTGTCCTTCACGCGCGACGAACATTTCGTCGACCACTCGGCCGACCTGACCGGAACGGTTGGCGGCGTCGTGTACGGTCCCGGCGCCAATATCGGCTGCTTGGGTAGCTGCCACGCAACAGATTTGCAGGCCGAGCACCGCACGCGATGGGCGGGCGGTTCCATGGAAGGCACTGCAGGCAGCAGCTGCCGGGTGTGCCACGCCAACGCCGCCGATCCGGGCAGCGGGACGTACGCGATTCTGCCGGCGGTCACGGCAGCGATCGCCGACTCGGACCGCCGCTGCATCACTTGCCACTCGAGCGTGAGCGGTTCGGACGGCCCCGAGGCTGTGGAATCGCCGACCCCTGCGTGCATACCGGACACGGCTGCGATCACGAGCGTGGAGATTGCCGCAACACCGGTCGCCGAGAGAGCGTCCCGACTCGCCGGACAGGGGCAAGAGCGTGTCGATGCCGGAGGGCCTCCTTCCCCGATCGGCGAGCTCACCACGACCCTGACGCCGTCCGTTCCCTCGCGAATCGACACGCTGACCAATGGGCCTGCAGCTCCAAACGACGGGAACACGGTAACCGGAGGACCTGACGACGACCCGACGACCGGCGCGCCGGCGGGCGGCGACACGGACGCTGGGGACGAGTGCTCGAGGGACGGGACGTCCAATCCGACCACGACTGTGCCGGTGCCGGCAGACGGCGAGCGCGCCTGCCTGACCTGCCACACATTGAAGACGGCTGAGCGAACGCGTGAAACCGAGGAGGGGAACCGATGAAGAACTTGTCGATCCGGACGAGGATCCTCACTGGGGTGGTGGCCGTGAACCTGATCGGCGCCATAGTGGTGATGGTCTATCTCCACCAGTCGTACGTGAGCCAGATCGACGCGACAGTGGCCGAGACGGTGCAGGGCGGCGCGGCGGCGTGGGAACAGATCAAGGGACCTGATGCGACCGTCGATCCGTTGGGGCAACCCGACGAGGTCGCCCGGGTGATGTCCGCGATGTCCGAGGTAACAGGTGCTACGTACGGGTTCATGGTCGAGAAGGCGGCAATCGATGCCGAGGAGTATGCCGCGGCGCGTGAAGCATTGGGTCAACCCAGCAATTGGGATGAAGGTGAGGATTACGCGCTCCTCACCACCACCAACGGAGACCTTGCCGACGATATGCAGTTCTCTCTCGCCCCCGACTCCGTGCCCGAGGCCGGGAAGACCATCGGAGTCGAGAACGGCGCGTGCTCGAAGATGTGCCACTCCAGTCTGGGAGAAGGCGGCGACTACTGGGGTGTACGCTGGAGTGACGACTCTCACAGCCGCTCTCACGGTGTGTTCCCCGTCTACGGTGCGTCGAACGACCCTCTCGGAGTCATCTACAGCATCGAAGACATCTCGGTACATGCCGACGCGGCAAGGTCGACCATGGTGCGGACGCTGATCGTCATCGGCGTCACGTTGTTCGTCGCGACGCTGCTCATCGGGTGGATGGTGGACGCGTGGGTGTTCAGGCGTCTCGCACGCACGGTCGCCAGCATCCAGGACCTGTCCATACGGGTCGCCGGAGGGGACTTCGACGCCCATTTCAAGCCCGACGGGACCGCCGACGAAATCGGCTCGTTCGAACAGTTCTTCGCCAACCTGATGGATCTGATGTCCTCGACGCTCAAGTCACTCGTCCAGAAGGAGAAGAAGGTCGGATAGGCCTCGACGGCGTCGCCGGAAGCGACGCTCTCCCGGGTTCATAGTGCTCAGCCGGGAGCCGGGTCTCCGCGACCCGGCTCCTGCTTTGCCGGGAACACACTTCCTGGGAGGCGTGCAGTGACTTCGTTGCATCCAGCGCTCTTGGCGGGACTCGCCGGCCTGTTCACCTGGGGCATGACCGCCGTTGGAGCCTGCTCGGTGCTGTTCGGCAGACCTCCTCGCCAGCGGACGCAGGCCGTCCTCCTCGGCTTCTCGGCGGGCGTGATGCTCTCCGCGAGCTACTGGTCCCTGCTCGGCCCCTCTCTCGAACTCGCCGAAGAGATGTCCGCGCTGCCCTGGTTTCCGCCGACCGTCGGCTTCCTGGCGGGCGCGCTAGGCCTGTCGCTTCTGGACCGGCTCCTTCCTCATGTGCATCGCGCCACGAGACGCCATGCGGTGCGCGAGGGACCGCCGACGGCATGGCGGCGAGTGACACTGCTGGTCCTCGCCGTGACGATACACAACATCCCAGAGGGCCTGGCGGTGGGAGTCGCCGTGGGCGCGGCGGGAGCCGGCGACACCGCCGCCACGTACGGCGCGGCTGTGGCACTCGCTCTCGGGCTCGGTCTGCAGAATCTGCCCGAGGGCCTCGCGGTTTCAGCGCCGTTGGTCCACGAAGGCATGTCTCGCGGGCGCGCCGCCTGGTACGGACAGCTGTCCGGGCTCGTAGAGCCTGCCGCAGCCGTGATCGGCGCGCTGGCGGTAGGAGTGACCCGTGTCTCCTTGCCCTACGGCCTGTCGTTCGCCGCGGGCGCCATGGTCTTCGTGGTACTCGAGGAACTCGTACCCGAGTGTCAACGCGGAGGCCACGCGGACGCGGCTGTCGTCGCGGCTGTCGTAGGTTTTGCGCTCATGATGGTGCTCGACATCGCGCTCGGGTAGACGGCGGTGGCGTCGGGCGCTCCGCAGACTCTCAGGTGGGAACCAGCGTGTTGGCGAACACGAGCCACGCGAGCACAGACTTCGCCGTCAGGCTCAGGAACACGTACGCGGCCTCGCCGAAGAGATAGTCTTTCCACGGTCCGACCTTCTTGTACTGCAGCACCATGTTGATGGCGAAGCTGTTGAAGAACAGGAAGATCGACACGAAGATCCAGTACACGAAAGCGGGTGGTTCGGCGGTGGACCCCGGACTCCAGATGTAGATGCCTATGGCTATCCACGGCACGATTCCGGTCAGGCAGCCGAACAGGAACGACATCCAGTTCGGCCGGCCTGGAGATTCGTAGTGCTCCATAAGCAGCCCGAACAAGATCATCGACGCGTTCGCGCCGAAGATCGCGATCAGCGCTGCGATGTCGAACACACCCGGGAGAAGCGCGATGAGTACGACCATCAGGGAGGAGCTGAACGAGTACTCGATCCACCGGGCATAGTTCCGCGTACGCTTCAGGTTGAAGACGTACCAGTCGAACACACCCGGCAGCACCAGAATCCAGTGCGCCGCGGCCGACATGAACAGGAAGGCCGCCACGGCGATGCCGAGCGGGATCTCGAACAGGGTCTCCGGCGGGCCGGGGGGCGTGCCGGGAGGACCCTGCAGGAAGCTGGCGGTGACGGGTAGAGAGAAGTCGTTCGACAGGGCCACGATGGCCCCACCTTGCGCTAGGTGGAACAGCCCCATCACCGCATTGTAGACGCGGAGCCTCGCGTAACGCCGTTCCTGGGCCATGCGAACCTCCTCTATGACGGGAACATGACGGCGTCGATCACGTGCACCCTCCCGTTGGCGGCGGGTATGTCTCCGCGCACGACCCGGGAGCCACCCACCCAGGGGCCCGGGTCCGCCTCCACGACACTGAGCGTGAGACCCGCCAGGGTGGGGAGTTCTTCACCGTCCAGGAGCCCCTCGAGGGGGTGCAACCCGGTCACGACGTGATAGCGCATGACCGCTTCGAGCCGGCCCGGCTCGTTGACCATCGAGCCGATCGCGTTCTCCGGCAGACGGTCGAAGGCAGCGTTGGTGGGAGCGAACACGGTGTACGGTCCCTCTTTGTCGAGCACGACGATCACGTCTGCCCGGCGCACCAGATGGTTGAACGTGGAAAGCTCGGGCATGTCCGCCAGCGCCTCCCCTACGGTTCCGTATTCCTCGGCATGGGCCATCTGCTGCTCCTTCCGTCGCGCACTCCACTCCCGTGCTGACTATGCCCGCGCAGAGCAGTCCGGTATCCGTTCTCCCAACGAAGCAGCAGCCTTTGCCGCTACTCTCCGACCCCCAGACCGGCGGGCTTCTCGGCTTGGCGCTCCTTGTCCGCACCGCTTGGGAAGCGCGGCCTTCGGTACGCGTAGGACGTCCGCGCGCCGTCGGCTGAGTTGACGAGAGTGACGACTACGCTGTCGGGGGAGATCTCGATGAAGTTGTACGAGGGGGGCGACGTGCCGCGGGTACGCCATGTCGATGCCGTGCCGCTCGTGACGAGCAGCGTTCCTCCTACCGGCCACACGTAGGGGACGTGCTTGTGCCCCGCCAGGACCAGCGCCACATCGTGGGTCGTCAGGAGCTCGAGCACCTCGCCCGCATCCCACACGATGTTGCGCTCGCGACCCGTTCCCGGGATCGTGACCAGGTGATGGTGAAGTGCCACGATCTTGACACCCCGGCATTCGTGCAGCTTCGCCTCGAGCCACGTGTGTCGGTGCCGACCGAGCTCGCCGTCGTCGAGGTCGGGTTTGGAGGAATCGAGCCCGATGACCGACGCGCATTCCTCGTCCGCATCGTCTCCCTCGACATGCAAGACGAAGTCCCACGTCCGGTACCTGTCGCCGAACACCTTTTCGAACAGCACATAGCCCACATTGCGTGCATCGTGATTGCCGATGAGCACCGCCACATTCGGGCATTCGATGCGGTCGAGGTAGTCCTTGGCCTCTTCGAACTGGTCCAGGTAGCCGTCGGCCGTGAGGTCTCCGGGAACGACAACGAGGTCCGGCTGCTCGCGGTTCACGGTCTCGATCGCACGCTCCAGCATGCCCGCGTCGAAGCGTGGACCACCGCAATGCAAGTCAGACAGTTGAGCGATGACGAACCCGGGCATACGCACCTCCTGGAACGTACGTACCCAGGCTTTATGGAGCGCGCTCAGCCTGCAGGGACTACTCGTGCGACTCCATGTGCGCGACGCCGAGTCCACCCGGGCGATCGGCGGGTAGCGGCTGACTCGTGGGCTCGTGACCGTGCGGCTTGACCTCGAGTTCCTTCAGGCCGAAGAAGTTGAGGGTGCAAGGCACGTCCTCGGTGGCCGAGAGATACACGTGCACGGTGGTCATGATGATGAAGCCCCAGTTCAGGATGTAGTGACCGATCCGCATGTACCAGCCGGCCAGGTCGGTGCTGCCGACAAGCGCACCGAGCCACCAGCCTACGAGTACATCACGGGGACTGAACCCGAAGAGAATAGGCTCGGTCACGAGTGTGAACCCGGTGAACGCCATGGCGAACATCATCACGCCGAACAGCAGGTACGACATCTTCTGCATGACGTTGTACTTGGCAACATGCGGCTTCTTGTTGCTGAAGTAGCCGTAGTACGCGAGAACGCCCAGGGCGCTCGAGAGGTCCTTCTTCGTGACTGCGAATTCCTTGTAGTCCGCGTTCTTGGACCAGAACGCGTACCAGATGCGCCAGACCAGGTTGATCGTCACCACGATCATCGCGAAGTAGTGGATGTAGCGCATGGCGGTCCTGCCGCCGTCGAACCACGGGAACCGGATGTACATTCCCGTGAAACCCAGGACGATCATCATGAACATGTGCTGGGCGTGCATGAACTTCGGCAAGGTCGGGGGTGCCGAGTCGTGCTCGGGCCACTTGTGCTCGATGAACTTCGCCCGGAACCGCCCCTTCAAGATGCCGATGACGAAGTGCAGTACCAGGAAAGCCAGCACGATGATGTAGAGCACGACAAACACGGTGTCCAACCAGACATTGAACTCGATGATGTTCATTGGACCCCCCAACCTTCCTTGAAGCCGCCACTCTCATTGCGTCCCATGCGGCCTCGATGACGCGAGCATACTCGGCTACGCGCACATTCTCCAGGCATCCGCGCCACGAGCCGGTGTCGTATGTGGTTCCCCGATGTGCTCATTCGATACGCGAAGTGAAAGCCCTGCGGACAAGGTTCATCTTTGTCTCGCCCAGCACACTAGTTCCATCGGCGCGTCGGGCCTCACTCCGACTGCGACCCCGGATGCTCGGCGTCGAGCAGCCGAGCGAGCACCCGCACGAACCGCTCGCGGTCCTCCTCCTCGAACGGGGACGGTCCCCGGGTGCGGCCTCCCGCCCTTCGATGCCGCTGCTCCGCGTGACGTACCGCCAGCTCCATATCGATCGTCGCCGATGAGAACTCTCGCCCGCGAGGGCTGATCGCCGCCGCGCCTCGTCCGAGGGCCATCGCGGCGAGCCCGATGTCCTGGGTGACCACCACGTCGCCGGCGTTCAGCCGCTCCACGATGGCGAAATCTGCGGCATCGCGCCCTCCGGGAACCTGGACGGTCTCCACCCCGGAGCGTTGCTCGTACCGCCCGAGGTTCTGGGTCTCGTTACCCACGAGGACCACCGGCACTCGCCGAGGCCGCGCCACCGCAAGCGCGTCACGGGTCACGGGGCATGCGTCGGCGTCGATGAACAGTGTGGTCATACGGGGACTGTAGCGCAGGGTGCGCCGGGTCCGCACCACTGACGCGTCCGGCACTGCTACACTCGCGAGCATGGGACCGGTCATCCTGGACACGAAGCGCTTGAATCTGCGGTCGTGGACAACCGAGGACGCGCCTGCCGTGGCGGCGCTGTTCGACGAGCCGGACGTCGCACGCTTCATCACCGACGGATCGCCGGTCTCGGTGGAAGAAGCGGCGCGATTCGTGGAGCGCTACAAGAGGATCCAGCGCGAACGTGGGTGGTGCCGCTGGGCTCTCGAGCTCAAGAGCGAACGGGGAAGACTCGCGGGTTTCTGCGGAGTGGGCTGCACGTTCGCACCCGAGATCGAGCTCGGGTGGACCCTGAGGCGCGACCTGTGGGGCAGCGGCTATGCCACGGAGGCCGGCCGTGGCGCGCTCGCCTACTGTTTCGAAGAGGTGGGCTTCGAGAGGGTGATTTCCGCCATCGCTCCCGGCAACTCAGCGTCCGTTCGCGTCGCGGAACGCCTGGGCATGCACCGAGACGGTATCATCCGGCACAAAGGGACCGAGCTGCTGTGCTACGCGATCGACAACCCCCGTCCCGCCGCGCCGAGCCGCGAAGGGTTCGTCGCGAACTGCGACGGGGAGTCGCGCGGCAGCTCGCTCGGCTCCGGGGCCGAGGAGAACTAGCGGCTCGCTTCCACTCCCGCGGCCGCGTAGGCGGAAGCGAGGGCGTTCCTCGCCCCTTGGGCGCATGCGCGCGTGACCGCATCGAGCGTGAGCTCCCCCTCCTGGGCGTCAAATCGTTCGTCGCCGAGACGTGCTCGCCAGTACTCGACTGCGCCATAAGTGCGGGAGTCCCATCGGCCCTCCTCGTCTGCCTGCCACGCCTGGCGAGCGGCCGAAAGGTACTCCACGGCGCGGTCCAGCTCAACGCGCACATCGGTGTCGACCGGGCTCATGAGGGCGATGGCGTCTCGCTTGGCGATCGCGACCCGGACCGCTGCGGCGTACTCTCCGTAGTCGTCGGACCCCTCGAGCGTCTCAGCCGCCCCCTGCGCTGCAGCGATGGCGGCTATGGAGCCGGCCGAGGCCTCGGCGATCCCGAGCTGCCGCTGGAACGACGATAGCGCGATGCCAGCCGCCGCTATGAGCGCGACCGCCGCAACGAGCATGATCGTGGCTCGCGTGGGATTGGAGGCAGCAAACACTCGGCATCACCCTCACGGAAGAGTACCCGTGTCCGCCGACCTAATCCACCCCGATCCACAACGCCCGGAGACCCGATCCCGAAGACTCTTCGTGGCGGCCCTGACGGCCCGCTGGTAGGATTTCCACGGCGAATCGGCATCGGAAGCGTGAGGGAGCCATGCGTACGTGGATCGTAGGGATCGTTGCAGCCGGCATCATCGCGGCACTGGCGTTCTTTGCGGGATCTGAGATCTCATCGCGGTCGGCCGCGAAGACCGACGCCGAACTCGAATCTGCCCGGGAGCAGATCGCGGCGCTGAACGAGCAGGTCACCAACGCCGAAGACCGCATCTGGCTGCTGTATCGCGAGCGCGAGGCCCTGAGGGAACAGCTGGAGGGCCGCGAGGCCGGGAGCGGCGAGCCGACGGCCACGGCGGCCCGGGGAGTCTTCGGCGATGGAGTGCACCTGGTGGACGAAGACATGGCGCCGGGGGACTACGATGGGCGCGTCACGGGGGAGTTCGGCTACTGGGCGCGTCTGAAGAGCACCGACGGGACCGTGAACTCGATCATCGCGAACGAGATCGTCCGGGGTCCGTTCACCGTGACGGTCCTGCCGACCGATCGCGCAGTGGAGCTGCAGGGCGTCGAGCTGACGGCACGGTAGTATCGCGGGCGACGACCCGGCGGCCGAACCGTCTACGTGAGCCACTCCCTCCGCAGCAGCTTGCTGCTCATGAACTCACGCCTCGTGTCGCTCTCCACGCTCAGCTTCTCGAACGCGTCGTCCATCGATCGCAGACGTGCCGCGAGCGTCGTGAGAAGCTGCCGGACCACCGGATCGCACGGCATCTCCGCATACGTGGCCGCGTTGATCACCCGGACCTCGGTGTCACCGACGGCCTTGGCGCTCGCCGACCGCGGTCTGCTGTCGAAGAGAGCCATCTCGCCGAAGAACTCATCGGGTCCAAGCACCGCGAGTTCCGTCTCACGTCCGTCTTGCGTACGGTAGATGGAAACCTTGCCCTCATAGACCACGTACATCTCAGACGCATCGTCACCCTGCTTGAAGATCGTCTCGCCGTTCGAGTAGTGACGACGCTGCTTGCGTTCGATGCTCCGATCCATCTCAGACCCCCTTGCTCCCGACGCCCCCACGCCGAGAAGATAGGTCGACCAGATACACATACTATACGCATCACCCGGAGCCCGGTCGCCGTAGGAGGGGAAGTCTGTCATGAAACGTGAGGTGCTCGCCGCTCAGAATGTCAGCCGCATGTGCGCCGTGTGCGGCATCGAGAATACGGCAGGTCTCAGGGCGCGCTTCTTCGAACTCGACTCGGGTGAGCTTGCGGGCGTCTTCAGTCCCCGGCAGGAACACCAGGGCTACCCCGGCAGATTGCACGGCGGCATCGCCTCGGCCATCCTCGACGAGACGATCGGGAGAGCCATCAGCATCAGCGATCCGTCTACCTGGGGCGTGACGGTCGAACTCACCGTGCGTTTCCGCGCACCGGTACCGCTCGATTCCGATGTGCGCGCCGTCGGCCGCATCGTCCGGGACTCGCGGCGGCTGTTCGAGGGCACAGGAGAAATCGTGCTCGACGACGGTACGGTGGCAATCGAGGCTTCCGGCAAGTATCTGAAGATGCCGATCGACCGCATCGCCGAAGGCGACTTGGGTCAGGAATGGCTGCCTGACGGGCGCGAGCTCCCCGACTCGATCATGCTGCCCGAGGCGGGCGACCGTCGCCCGTCACAGTGGTGAGGCGTGCCTCGATGCGCCGCCGTTCGAGGTCAAATCGAATGCCTGAGCCGCTGGAGCAACAGGCCCACGATGACGCAGCCGCCGGCCAGACCTGCCCCCAGCCAGAGCTTCCAGGCCATCACGGGGTCTGTCACCGCTGCTCCGCGCCGCAACACCTCCAGGCTGTCTCCTTCTATCAACATCTCACCACCCTGCTCGGGACTGGCGGCACGGAACACGCCGACCACCTTGACGTAGTCGCCCTGAGTCTTGTGTGAGCCGAACTGCTCGATCCTCGCCGCCGCCTCGGCGGGCAGGAGCACGGGCATGCCCGCGTTGAAGCCGGACAGTCGCGCGCCCGCCTCGACCGAGGCGGCTGTGTACGCGTCGTCGTTGATGTGTATCCAAGCGTTCTCTCCGCGCACCATCGCCTCGCCGATCGCCTCGCCCTCGAAGGTGACGGTGACTCCGTCCCAGTCCGCGGGATTCTCGACCAGCTCCTCGCTCGACACCGCGCTCCCAACGCCAATCGCAGCGGACGGGGCCACCGCAGCGATGAGGGCCGCGAGAAGGGTGGCCGTGAGCATCGGTCGCATCTTCATCGGCCCTTCACCGCCGCCCAGACCCAACCCGCCAGGGCAAGAACTGCAATGAACTCCAGGCGCCCGAGCCACATCGCCGCCACGTACACAACTTTCAGGAGGTCCGGGCTCGAAGGCGAAAGCAGACCGCACGACAGTCCGGAGTTCGACGCCGCCGAGATGCCCTCGAACGCGGCCTGATCCACCGGATATCCGGCGAAGACACCCGCTGCGGTGACGACGGCATACAGTGTTATGAAGATCACAGCTATGGTGAGAACGGAACGGACCACCGGCTCGCGCAGGATCTGGTCCCTGATGTGGTGGTACCGGACGGTCACTCGGGACGACTCGGGCGATATGACCCTGCGGACCTCTCCGAAGAACGACTTGGTGATCAACCCAACGCGCAGGCCCTTGATGCCGCCCGCCGTGGAGCAAGACGAGGCGCCGATCGCCATGGCAGCCATGGTGATCAGCATCGCACCGGCTCCCCATTGCGTCACGAAGGCGCGTGAGTAGATGGTGGCGAATCCTGTGGTGGTATGCGCCGAGACGAGTTGATAGAAACCCTTCCTGAACAAGACCACCCAGTCACCGTAGATCCCCGTGTCCGCGAGCGCCCATGCTGCAGCCACACTGAGCACGGCAAGCGTGCTCGCGAAACTCCGCGTCTCGATGTTGCGGACGAGTTCACCTCGCCATCCGTGCCACACCGCCCAATGGAGAGCGAAATTGAGCGACCCCGCCACGAAGATGACGACGCATAATGCCTCGTAAACGCTCGAATGGAACCAGATCACATTGTAGGACTGCGGTGCGAAGCCACCCGTGGAGAAAGCCCCCATGAACATCCAGATTCCGTGAAGCACCGCTCTGTCGGGCCGCATTCCCAGGGTCAGGCCTGTGACCGAAAGTAAAGAGGCTCCGGCTATGAGCCAGCCCAAGCTGATGACCCATATGGCGCGGGCCGTGTGGATCACGTTCGGCAGCAGCTGCTCTTCCTTGCCCTCACCCGAGTACAACTGGTAGACCGCGCCCGAACCCCTGAACAGGAATGTCAGCGCAATCACCACGATGCCCTGACCGCCCGCGAACGTGAGCACGAACCGCCACATGCTCAGGCCGTTTGCGATGTGGTCCAGGTCCTGGATCAGATACAGACCCGTAGTCGTCAGGCCGCTCATGACATCGAACACCGCGTCCGCGTAGCTCCCGTAGTGACCTGAGAGAGCAAGCGGTATGGTCCCGACCAACGTTCCGAGCAGCCACGCGATAGCGACGGTCACGAGACCGTGCCTGCGCGCGAGTCGCTTGCGAGTCCAGAACACGACCTGAAGGCACAGACCCGTAAACAGTGAGGCCAGCAAACCGATGCAGAAGTCGGCCGCCGTGTCCCACTCTCCGAACACGAGCGAGGTGACCAGCGGTATCGCCATGAGCAAACCGACCCCGAGGACGATTCTGCCCGCGTACATGCCGACGACCTTGTGGTCGTCCCACGTCGGACGCAGTAGCACTATCCCGTCACCAGCGATACCAAGAGAGTCGCCGACGCTACGGCGGCGGCTATGCCGACGACCAGAAGCGTCTCCGCGACCATGCACTTCACCAGACGGGAAACCGCCCCGAGTCCCCGAACAGGCCGGACCAACCGTGCGCATGACCTCGTCTTGGTGCTCATGCGACGACCCGCGGCTCTACCCCGATCCGGCTCAGAAGCGCCGAGGCGACGAGCGTCGTCGAGCACACGACTTCCACGCCGAGTGCGTCGAATGCGGGGGCGTTGTCAGGGCGGTCGCTCAGGGCGACCACCCGGTCAATGGCGAACACTCGTTTTCCCTCGACGCACGCCGCCATGTTCGCGGCGTCGTCATTGCACGCGGCGATGAGAATGTCGGCAATGGCCGCGCCGGCCGCCTCGAGCGCGCGCGCGTCTCCCCCTTCTCCGCGAATCACGAGCGCGGAGGGCAGGCTCATGGCGATGTCCTCGGCATGCTGTGCAGCAACGACCCCGACCTGCGCTCCCGAGCGGACGAGTCCCTCGATCGCGCGCTCAGCGATTCTTCCGTCGCCCACGACGATCGCATACATGGTGCAACCCTTCGCCGCCTGCTGATCCATGCCAAGGGTAGGACCTGGGGCGTTCAGGCACCGTGAAGGACGGGGTCCCCCGCGTAAAGGAAACGTGAAGCCGGAATCAGCGCGAATCGCGAGTGTTGAGACGCAGACCCACTCCCGGATCCGTCAGGATGTACCGCGGGACGGTCGGATACGGCTCCAGCTTCTTGCGCAGATTGCTCACATGCACTCGCAGAGTGTTCGGGTCTACGATCGCGTCCCGTCCCCAGACTCCCTCACGGACCTGGTTCCACGTAACGAGCCGGTCTGCGTTCTGCGCCAGGAGCGACAGTATGTCGAACTCGATGGGTGTGAGGGCGACGGACTCGTTCGCTCTGGTGACGTCGTGGGCTGCGAAATCCACTACGACGTCGCCGAACCGGACGGGAGAAGCCGCGGCCGCCCCTGGCTGCGCCCGCCGCAAGAGCGCGCGCACGCGGGCCACCAGCTCTCCTGCTGAGAAGGGTTTGGTGAGGTAGTCGTCGGCACCGGTCTCGAGAGCGGCGATCTTGTCGCTCTCGTCCGAGCGCACCGACAGGACGAGGATTGGAACGGAGAGCCACGTCCTCAGTTGCGCGCACAACTCGATACCGTCGATGTCCGGCAGGCTCAGGTCCAGCACCACGACATCCGGCGTCACGTTCATGAGCGCGTCCAGGGCGCCGCGTGCGTCCTCTGCAACGTCGACGACGTAACCGCGGGCCTCGAAGATGCCGCGAAGTGCCCTCCGGATCTGCGCCTCGTCGTCGATCACCAGTACTCTGGTCTTGGCCATGCGCTACTCCTTGGTGGGAAAGGCGATGATGAAGCGGGTCCCGTGCGGAATGGCCTTCTCGATCGTGATCTCTCCCGCATTCGCCGATACGATTTCCTTCGTGATGGCAAGACCCAGTCCGGTGCTCGATCGCGATGCCTTTCCGGAGCGTCCGCGAAAGAACTTGTCGAACACGTGCGGCAGGTCTTCGGCAGGGATGCCCGGTCCGCGGTCCTCGATGCTCACGAGGACGCTGGCGGCGCTGGCGGCGCCGCTGACGCGCACCGAGTCGGCGCTGTACTCGAGCGCGTTGTCCAGCACGTGTCCTATGGCGCGCGCCGCTTGGATGGAGTCGACGTACACCGTGGGCAAGTCGTCGGGAACGTCGAGATCGATCCTCTCTCGAGCGGCCCGAGGCAAGCGGGAGAGTACGCTGCCGAGGACCTCGCCGAGGTCGTGGCTCGCAGGACGCGGTTGCCACGCCTGGGCCTCGAGCCGCGACACGTCCAGCAGGTCGGCTATGGCGCCGTCGAGGCGGTCCAGGTCTTCGGCGATGCCTCCCAAGTTCTCGACGTACTGCACTGGCGTCCGCTGCACTTCAGGGTCCATGAGGTCGGTGATCGCCGCGGTGACGGATGCCAGGGGAGTCTTGAGTTCGTGTGAGACCGATGAGATGAGAGCGGCGCGCAGACGCTCGGCTTCACGTTCGGCTGCCGCGTGCATCGCGACACCCGAAAGCCGCCGCGTGTGCAGGAACGCGGCAACGAGGTTCGCAGCAGAGGCCAACGTCGCGGAGTCATGGGCGTCAGGGGTCGCACCGTCTGGTAGCAAGACCTGGAGCACGCCTTCGATCTCGCCGCCGGCGCACAGCGCGTAGCCGACGACGTTCGCCGTCTCCAGGCCCTCGACGGGAATCGGGCGTCCGCCGCCCGCCGCCAACACGTCGTGGGTGGGACGCGGCAGGTCGCCTTGCGCGAAGCATGCTCCCGCCTCGTCATGTGTCGCGTGAGCATACCTGCGCAGTCGCGATGGCTCCGCGGCCGACTCGGGCATGCGCAGCGGCGTGAGCGCCCCGGAACCGTCGCGCACCCACACCACCGTGAGCGCACCGCCGAGTATCGTGCCGAGCTCCTCTGACACGGCACGTGCCATGGACTCCTCGGAATCCTCCGACACGAGCCGCGCGCTTATGCGGCTGAGAGCCGAGACGTGCCGCTCCTCGCGAGTCGCCGCTTCCTCACGCTCGCGCAAGCGCCCGGTCTGCCATCCGACCGCCACGGCCACAACCAGGAACGCGACGAGGTGGACCAGGTCTCCGCGTTGAGCGACGAACAGCGTGTAGTACGGCGGGAAGAAGAAGAAGTTCCATGCGAAGAAGGCAAGCACGGATGCGATAAGCGCGGGCACGATGCCGGCCGTTCCTGCGATCGCACCGACGACGAGGAGGTAGGGCCATCCCCATTGCTCGCGTCCGAGGTGGTCCCGCAGGGGGACGAAGACTATGGTCGCCGAAGCCACGGCTATCACCGCCGAGAGCTTCCCATGGCGCGCTATTGCCTCGCGCGCACGCCCGAGCCCCTCGAGCAGGTTCGCACGCAAGTCGGACTTCTCTCTGCGCATTACGACCCCGGGTGCATCCGTTTACGGCTCCGCTCCATGTCCGATCGCATCGGAGCGCCATCCGACACACTATACGCCCGCGCCGAGCTGCCTTCATCGTCCCATCAGGTCCGCCGAACCAGGTAACAGCTGTGCACACGCGGAGTACGCTCGAAATCCTTCGGGACGGTCTGAGCAGTGATGTCCTTGACCTGGAGGTCTGCGAGCGCCTGGGCGTCCAGTTCGAATCGCCGAAGATTCGTCGAGAACACGAGGGTGCCTTCATCTGCGAGCAGTCCGACCGTCTCTCGGATGAGTTCGGCGTGGTCCCGCTGGACGTCGAACGTGCGCCCGCCCATGCGCTTGCTGTTGGAGAACGTCGGCGGGTCCAGGAAGACGAGATCATAGACGACTTCGCCTGCCGTCACGCGTTCGCGTTCCTCGGCAATCCAGCCAAGCGCGTCGGCGCGCACGAAGCGATGCACGGTGTCCTCGGCGATACCGTTGAGCGCCATGTTCCTTCGCGCCCAATCGAGGTAGGTCGCCGACATGTCCACGGTCGTGGTGGCGCGGGCGCCTCCGCAGGCAACGTACACACTCGCGGTCCCCGTGTAAGCGAAGAGGTTGAGGAACTTGGCGCCTTCTGCCATCTCGCGCAAGCGCTGCCGCGTGATCCGATGGTCGAGGAACAGGCCCGTGTCGAGATAGTCATGAAGGTTCACGAGGAAGCGGAGACCGCCCTCTTCCACTTGGATGAACTCGCCACGGCTGTCCTGGCGCTCATACTGCGACGTCCCGCGTTGGCGGCGGCGCACCTTGACCGCGACGTCTTCGGAAGGTATGCGCATGAGGTCCCGGACGGCGCTCACTGCGGCCTGTAACCGCCGCTCCGCAAGGTCGGGCTCGATGCTTCGGGGCGGCGCGTACTCCTGCACGTGCGCGAAGCGCCGCCCTTCATGCTGGCCGGCCCCCTGATACAGATCGATCGCCATCGCGTAGTCGGGAAGGTCGGCATCATACACCCGGTAGCACGTAATCCCCTGGCGACGCGCCCAGGTCCCGATTCGGCGCGCGTTCTTGCGCAACCTGTTCGCGAACTCCTGCACGCCGGGGTAGGGCTTGACGCCGGAGCCGGCGGCAGGGGCAGGCGTGTTGCGCTCGCGTTCAACGTCATCACTTCGCTCGACAGGCTTCCGTGCGGCGTCGGCAGATACCTCGAAGACGTAGACCTTCGCGGGAATCGCCCCGTTGTACAGCGCATGAGCGGAAACCGAGCGCAGCCCGGTGGCTCTCGCGAGATCGGCCTCGGACGTGAAGACCGCCGCGCGCCAGCCTTGAAACGCCGTCAGGAGTCTCGTGCCGAGCGTCGAGTACAGCTTTGCGAGGCCGTCGGACGCTCCGAGACGTTGGCCGAACGGCGGATTGACGACCACGAGTCCGTTCACGGCTCCCGGTGGTTGGGTCAGCTGCTCGAGTGCCCGCACGTCGACCGGGATGCGGTCGCCGAACCCGACCCTGCGGATGCACCTTCGCGCCAACTCGACGGCGCGTGGATCGGCGTCCCATCCCACCACGTCGGGGAGTGCCGGGTCTCCTGCCTCCGCCCGCGCATCGGCTTCATCCACGAGCGCCTCCCAGGCGGCGGCATCGTGCCCGAGCCAGTCATCGAAACCCCACCGCGCCCTCAACAAACCCGGAGCCCGATCGGTCGCGATCAGCGCGCCCTCGATCAGCAACGTGCCCGAACCGCACATCGGGTCCACGAGCGCTCCACCCTCAGAGGCGATCTCCGGCCAACCCGCCCTCATCAGAACGGCCGCGGCCAGGTTCTCTTTCAGCGGCGCTTCCACCTGTTCGCCGGGAGTCCGATAGCCCCGCCGGTGCAATGGGTCACCCGACAGGTCGAGCGAAAGGGTCGCCGCGTCGCGATGAAGGCGCAAGTTCAGTCGGATGTCCGGCGCCGCCAGGTCCACCGAGGGGCGTGAACCGGTCTTCTCGCGGAACCGGTCGACGACGGCGTCCTTGACCTTGCGCGCGGCAAAGCCGGTGTGGGTGATCCCGCGCGTAGTCCCCTTCGCATCGACCGCCATCGTGCATTCCGCGCTGAGATGAGACTCCCACGGTATCGTCGCCACGCCGTCGTACAGCTCATCGGCGGTGGCCGCGGGGAACTCGGCTAGTACCAGCAACACTCGGCTGGCAAGGCGCGACCACAGGCACGCCCGGTACCCGGCCGCAAGCGGGCCCCCGAACATCGCAGCGGCGCGGGACTCGCGAACGGCGGGCACGCCAAGGGCTCGCAGTTCTTCGGCGAGGAGCCACTCGACACCCCTGGGGCAGGTGGCTACGAAGTCGCGGACTTGAGTGGGCGATGTTCCCATGCGGCCACGGTACCACCCGGCGCTCGGGTGAGCCCTAGCCTTTGGTCAGCGCAACGCGAAGGCGCCAGGCGCCGAGAGCCATCACCACGGTCGCGAACGCGGCGAGCACCCCGAGTTCGAGCCAGATGTCGGAGATCGTGCCGTTGTAGAGGATGAGCTCTTCGAACGCCCTGATTCCCCAGGCGTGCGGCGTGATATGGGCTACCCGGTACATAGTGGGCGAGAAGATCTGGACGATGGTGAGAGGGATCATCGCCCCACCCAGTGCCCCGAGGCCGATGCCGACCATCACGCCGACCGCGCCGGCCTGCTGGTCGTTCTTGAACGTGGCGCCCATGAGCATGCCGACCCCGGCCGAACCGAGCGCGAAGACTATGAACACCGCAGCCGCGCCGAGCGGGTCCCCCCAGTCCACGTCGAAGAGCAGCGCGGTGCCGAGGATGATGATGAGCCCCTGGAAGAGCGCCACCGAAACGCGGCCGAGGGTCTCACCGGCCAGGATGCTCTTCACGGAGGTGGGCGTCGAAAGCATGCGGGACGACACGCCGAGTTGCCGGGACTGGATGAGCGCCGTCGATCCTGTGGCGGACGTGATGAACACGAACAGGAGCAGCTGCGAGTACGCGCCCAGGTCGAATCCCCCGATGGTTTCGAACACGAACGGCTCGCCCACCGTGCGTTGCTCCACCCGCAGACCCTCCGTTTCTTCGGCAAGTCCTTCGGCGGTCTGCAGTGCCTCCGAGAAGTCAGCCGCGCCCTTCTCGGACGCGAACCGAGCCGCACGCAGCAGTGCGCCTTGCTCGGTGACGACGGAGTCCACGGTGTTGCGCAGCGCCAGCGTTCCCTGGTCCGGGCGCGCGACCCATTCGAGCGTGACCTGCTCGCCCGCGCGTAGCGATTCGTCGTACCCGGGCGGCACGAAGACCCCGGCCTCGAGCTGGCCGCGCTCGACCGCGAGGACGAGCGAAGCGCGGTCGGGATAGTCGAGTTGCTGGATGCCCTCGACTTCTGCGATCCGATCGACGAGGTCTGCGCCCAGCTCCCCGGAATCCTGGGCCACCACGCCCACACGAGGATCGTTGTCCCCGCCGAATGCTGCGCCGAGTACCAGGATGAGCAGCATCGGGAAAAGGAGCACGAAGAAGATGTTCGTACGGTCCCGCAGCAGACGTCTGATGCTGTTCCAGGCTATGGTGACGACCTTCATCGGCGCACCGACTTCTCAAGGAACACCCAAGCGACGCCGCCCGTGACCACGCCGAACGCGAGCAGTGCGCCCACCGCCGGCCAGATCGCCGACAGGTCCCCGCCCTGCAGGTCCGCCAGCCCTCGCATGAACCATGCGTGCGGCGTGAACAGACTCAGCGTCCGCATGATGCCGCCGGCTTGGGCGACCTCAAAGAACACCCCTCCCATGAAAGCGAGCACCAGGGAGATGATGGCCTGGAAGCTACCTGCCTGGTCAGGGGTCTTCGCCGTCGCGGCGACTATGGCCAGGATGCCCATAGCCGAGAAAACGACGGCGGCGACGAGCACTGCGACCCCGATGGGATTACCCCACTCCGCACCGAGCAGCAGACTGGTCGCCACGACCAGGACCGCCATGCTGATCACGCCGAGCGCGAACGAGGTGAGCGCCTTGCCGACGATGATGGCGCGGCGGCCGATGGGCGCAGCCAGGAGCCGGTCCATCGTGCCGATGCGACGCTCTTCGAGGAGTCCACTCACGCCGAAGGACACGGTGAAGAACAGGAAGAAGACCGACATCCCCGCCGCCATGTACGTCGTCTGGTCGAGCTGCTTGGTCTCGGCGCTCACGTCCTCGATGCTCACCGGGTCCTCGATCGTGGCTGCGTCCTGCGCGAGCGCTGGAATAGAGGCCGGGTCTACCGCGCCCGAGTGCGCGACCGTCTGCACCGCTACCTCGACGGCGGCCAGCTCGGAAGCGAAGCCCTCGGCGATGGAGAGCGCCACTTGAGCGGCGAGCTGAGACCCTGCTGCGCCGACCACGGTGACCTCGCCGCCCTCACCCGCGAGCACGCCCTCGGATAGGCCTGCGGGGAGCACGAAGGCGGCGTCCGCCTGCTCGACATCATCTCCGGCGAACGCGTCGGACCCCGCCTCCACCTGCGTCTCCGCCTCTTCGGGTGTGTCGACCTCGCGGATGGTGGCCACGCCGTCGTCTTCGAGCCCCGCCAGAGACTGCTTGAACGCTTGGGCGATCTGCCCGCCGTCCTGGTCCACCACCACGTACTCGGCATGGAACGATGACTCCTGGATTGGGTTGAAGACGAAGCTGAATATGAACGCCAACGCGAGTGGGGCCACGATGCCGTACAGGAATGCGGACTTGTCCCTCAGCCTCTGCCGGAGGTCCTTGCACGCGATGAAGAACGGCGCGTTCATCGCTAGTCCCGCAGCGCTCGCCCGGTGAGGTGCAGAAACACCGCTTCGAGGTTGGGTTCGTCTACGTCAACGCTCGTGACGGTGACCCCGTGTTCCGCCAGTATGCCGAGGATCCTGGTCAGATTGTCCGCAGCGCAATCGACGATGAGGTCGAGCCCGCCGTCGCGGACCCCCGCCTCCTCGACGGCCTCGAATTGCCTCAGCGCCTGGACCGACGCTTCGAGTTCGCCCGTAGCCCGCAGTCTGACGCGGTCACGCTGGCCGACCATTTCCACGAGCTCCCGGCGGGTGCCCTCGGCGACGATCTTGCCGTGGTCGATGATGCCGACCCGGTTGCAGAGGCGTTCGGCTTCCTCCATGTAGTGCGTGGTGTACAAGACCGCCATGCCCTCCGTGCTCAGCCGCTCCACGCTCTCGAGAATGGCATTGCGACTCTGCGGATCGACGCCCACGGTCGGCTCGTCGAGCACGAGCAGATGCGGCTTGTGCAGCAAGCCGATCCCGATGTTCAGTCGGCGCTTCATCCCCCCCGAGAACTCATCGGCCTTGTCGTTAGCCCGGTCAGCGAGTCCGATGATCTCCAGGACCTCGTTGGTGCGTGCCTTCAGCTCGTCACCGGAAAGCCCGTACAACTTGCCGAAGAATGCCAGGTTCTCTCGGGCCGTGAGGTCTGGGTAGATCGCGATGTCCTGCGGCACGTACCCGATCGCCCTCTTGGCGGACACGCTTCGAACAGTGAGCGGCTCGCCGTCTACGAAGACCTCTCCGGCGTCACGCTCCAGGAGCCCGCAGATCATCGAGATGGAAGTGGTCTTCCCCGCGCCGTTCGGCCCCAGCAATCCGTACGTCTCGCCTTCGGCGATGTGGAAGCCGACCCCGTCGACGGCCACGAGTTTGTCGAAGGTCTTACGCAGTCCTCGGCAATCGAGGACGAGGCCATCCGCCGAGTCGTCCATATGCCCCCCCGGTCCCCATCGACCTTGCCCGTCCAGACAGGATACACCCAGCAGCCGCGGTGTGTGTACGCGCGCGACGGCCTCCTCAACCTGACGCATCAAACTGGTTCGGCCACATCCCGCACGACCTCCGAAAGGAACATCGCCGCCTCCGCGACGAGCGTGGGGTCCGCGAGGTCGATCGTGTCCCCGTCTGTATGCGCATACGCGGCCATGAACCCGTGCATGTCGCTCGACGCCACTGCGATCGCCGGCCGGCCGTAGATGCCGAAGATCGCATGGTCGCTCTGGAACCACTGCGGCCCTTCGTCCACTCGATCGTATCCGGCCATGGCGTTGCGAACGGCGACTTCGATGTGCTGCGGACAGCCGTAGAACGACACGTGGTCGATCGTGTCCCGCTGGCCCGAATCATCGATGTTGATGCCCAGGATGATGTCGTCGAACCGCCCCTCGTTCTCTCGGACCCACATCATCTCACCCGGATTCGCATAGTTGTCCTCGCCGTTGAAGGGCACCAGCTCCACCGACGGCCTCTCCGATCCCAGACTCCCCACGAGTTCGGCCAACAGCAGAACCGTGGCGACGCCGCTCGCGTTGTCGAGCGCCCCCGGCGAGCCCTTGCGGCTGTCGATGTGCGCTGTGACCACGATCCGTCCCCGCATGCTTCCCGGCAGCGTGGCCACCACGTGCTCGGCAGTCGCGGGCACGCGACGCGATTCGATCGACAGCCGCGCATCACTCCCCGCACGCCGGCGCAAGCGCTCTCCGTCGACGTCCTTCATGTACGCGTTCGGTATGTCGAAATCGCCGTCTTCGAACAGCGGGAACGGGTACTGACTGCCCACGAGCTGGGGGTCGCGCCCGGTCGCCGCCACCACTGCGGCGGGACGACCAGCCTCGATGGCCGCGATGATGCGCTTGTGACCCTCGGGGTTGTAGAAAGTGAAGTTCTTGGGCATGAGCTGCCCCGCCGCGATGCCCCCGTGCAGCAGCAGGATCCGCCCGGCGATGTCGGCATGCTCGAGTTCATCGCCCGAAGACACCGCGATCAGCGGAGCCGCTCCATCGAACGCCGGCGAGTAAGGTCCGACGTGTGCGTCGAATCTCTCGTCCCCGACCTCGATCCTCGCGTCCCCGTGCTCCCATTCGAGGCAGTCAAAGCTCGTGCGCGTGACATCGAAGCCCAAGCCTCCCACGGTTTCGGCGAACATCTCGGTTGCCGCCCGGTTTCCCGGACCGCCCACGTGACGATCGGGATACTGCGTGAGCCGACGCAAGTAGTCCGCAGCTCGGACGGACAGGTCCTCGGCAGTCATCTGTCTCCTCCTTGCTTACGCACGAGCCCCCCCCCGCGTGGGCCGTTCAGACGAACGCGGAGACGAGCGTGAGCACTCCGAACAGGATAAGGAACCCCCCTGACACGGCGTGCAACGTCTTCTCGGGCATTCGCGCCCCCATGAGCCGTCCCACCCCGATAGCGACGGCGTCTGCCGCGACCATGCCCAGCGTGGACCCCAGCGTGACCGCCCAGAACCGGCTCGCTGCCGGCATGCCCGAACCCGACGCGCCGGTCGGGCCGAGCAGGCCCGTGAGACCGAGACGGCTCAAGTAGCCTGCGATGGCCGTGCCCGGGTCTGCGGCGATCGTGAGCGTCATGATCTGGGTCTTGTCGCCGAGTTCCGCGAAGAAGAATGCGATCGCGGTCGCCACGACCGGCCCGAAACGTCCGGCAGGCGCGCGTCGGGAGTCCGCTGCATCAAGGCCGTCGCCCCGAAGCGTCCACACGCCGAACCCGATGAAGAGCGGACCCGTCACCCACGGGAGCACTCCGGTGGGAATGATCGCTCCCAGACTCTGGCCGATGAGCACCGCCGCCGCGCTCACGACGAACGTCGCCACGAATATGCCGAGGAGCACCTGCCACGCCTTGTAGCGCGCAGCAAGGCCGAGCGCGAGCAGCTGCGACTTGTCGGCGAGCTCGGCGATCGTGATCAGCACGAACGAGAGGACGAACACGTAGGCCACTGCTACTCCTCCGCCAAGTAGACACGGATGCCCAGGCGTGAGTCCTCGGCAAAGGGCTTGAGTGAGGGGAAGGTGTGCCGGTAGGAGACGATGCGCACGCCCGACGTGAGCTCTCGACGCAGCTTGCTTTCGAGCAGCTCGTTCGCACGCCGGCTCAGGAACACGCAGACGACATCGGCGCCCGACAAGTCCGCCTCGAACAAGTCCCCTCGCACGATACGCGCGCGATGTCTCAGCCCCGCCAGCCGGATGCGGGTCCGAGCGATCGCGGCCCGCAGCGGGTCGATCTCGACGCCGATCGCGCGGGCCCGGTAGACCTTGGCCGCTCGCAGCACGATGCGGCCGTCGCCCGAGCCCAGGTCCACCAGCGTCTCTTGCGGCCGGAGCCCGGCCATCTCGAGCATCCTCGCCACCGCTCGCCGGCTCGCGGGCTGCCACTTCGACCCCGCGGCCGCCGTGTACATCCTCCACGCCAAGAACGCCCCGAGCACGGCGGCAAGTCCGAGACGTGTGTGTGTGGAACGGGTCCGGGGCATGGGTCGATGGTACGGCTACGAACGTGCCGCGTCACGGGCCGGGCGTCCGGCCCGGGCACGCCAAGCGCTGCACCGGGTAGATACTCGGAGTGACGGACTCCGGGAGGGGTGACCATGTTTCTCGAACGCATCGAGACCGAAGGTCTCGCGCACTGGTCGTACTACCTCGAAGACGGCGGCGAGGCGGTCGTGCTGGACCCGCGACGCGACGCCGGCACCTACGTCGATCTCGCCCGCTCGCGAGGCGCCGACATCATCGACGTCGTCGAGACGCACCGCAACGAAGACTACGTTGTGGGGAGCGTCGAGCTCGCCGAGCGCACCGGAGCCCGTATCTGGCACGCCGAGCCGGAACTCGACTACGAGTACGGCACGGCCGTCGAGGACACCCAGCACATCGAGTTCGGCTCGTCCGTCCTGCACGCCGTGCACACGCCCGGCCACACCCGAGGCCACATGTGCTACGTCCTGCACGGCGAAGACCGCGAACCGCTGATGCTGTTCTCGGGCGACCTGCTGCTCCCGGGCACCGTCGGGCGCACCGACCTCGGCGGACCGCAACACGCCGAGGACAGCGCCCGCGCCGCGTACCACTCGCTGCACGAGCGCATATTCCGACTTCCCGATCACGTGATAGTGTGGCCGGCGCACGGCCCCGGGTCCGCATGCGGACACACGATCGCAGACCGTCCACATACGACCATCGGAATAGAGCGCACGCTCAACGCCCTGCTCTCGCTCGATGAGAACGCCTTCGTAGAACAGGTGACCCGGCGTTCGCAGTCGCTCGGTGTCCCGCCCTACTTCTCGAAGATGGAACGCATGAACCTCGCCGGCGGCAGGTTCGACGAGCGCGGCCTCCTGCCGCCCCTCGAACTCGAACGAGTGGATGAACTGACGCGCGACGGGGCTATCGTGCTGGATACCAGGGCTGTCGAGTGCTATGCCGCTGCCCACGTACGCGGTGCCCTGGCGGTATCCTCGGCGATGCTCGGCAGCTGGGCGGGGTGGTTCCTGCCGGATGACGCGAGCGTCGTGCTCGTCTCCGACCGGCCAGAGCACGACATGACGCAACTCGCACGCATGGGCTTCGACGACGTGCGCGGCTACCTCGGCGGCGGCATGGCGGCCTGGGAGATGGCCGGACGCCAGGTAGCCAGGACGCACACGCTCGACACCCCCGGGGTCTGCCGCCGTCTCGACGAGAACGCCGTCTTGCGCGTGCTCGACGTGCGCACCGCCGAAGAGGTCGAGGCCCTTGCGATCACCGATGCCCACCACATCCCGCTCAACGAGCTCCCGGGCCGCCTCGGGGAGCTCACTCCCCAAGAGCCGATCGTGGTGTTCTGCGGCAGCGGACGGCGCTCGATGATCGCGGCAAGCATCCTCGAACGCGCAACGCGTGAACCCGAAGTCGTCCTCGGAGGGACCGCTGGGTGGAGTTCGAGCCGCTGCCCTCTCGAGGGAATCCACTCCGCGTAAAGGAGATGGCGTGGACGCTTTCGTGACCGACACCGTCGGATGGAGCGAACAGCTCCTGCGACTCGCTCTCGCTCTCGCCCTTGGAATGGCGATCGGCTTCGAGCGCGAGTGGCATGAGAAGGCTGCGGGATTCCGAACGCTTGCCCTCGTGTCGCTCGGTTCCGCGCTCTTCACCACCTACGCACTCTACGTCACGAGCGGTCAAGAGGAGGCGCGCCTTGCCGCGGGTGTGATCACGGGCGTCGGCTTCCTGGGCGCAGGCGTCATCTTGCGCCAGCGGGGCGAGGTGATAGGGCTCACCACGGCAGCGGCGGTGTGGACGTCGGCGGCCCTCGGCATGGGGGCCGCATACGGCGCGTACGGCGTGACGATCGCGGCTACTGTCGCGATTCTTGTGGTGCTCACGCTCCTGCAACACCTGCCGATCTCGCGCGTGGCCGAAGAATCTCACCTGATTGAGATCGTTGCCGACTACGAGCCGGGCCGGGCGAACCGTATCGCCGGCACCCTCACGTCATTCGGGCTCAGCGTGGAGACCGAGTCTCTCGCACGCGAAGACGAGGTGTTCACCGGCGTCTGGCGTGTCGTTGGCAAACCGACCAGCCAGCGCGAGGCGATCCGCTCCATCATGTCCGACCCCGAGTTCCGGCGGGTCGAGGTAAGCTAGCCGGCCCGCACGTGGGCGCGCGTCGCCCCTCGCCCTACTCCGCCTCATCGTCGCAGGGCGTCCGGCAAACGCATAGCACTACCGTGTCGTCCCTGATCGCTCCGCCACAGAACTCGAGCGCGGCATCGTAGAGGTACTGTGGCACCTTGCGGAACGGCACCTCTCGGGCGCGCGAGAGCGCTTCCAGCACGCCGCGCTCGCCGAACAGCTCGTCGCCCGTGCGTGCCTCTATCAAGCCGTCTGTGTACACGACGAGCGTGCAGTCCCTGTCGACCTTCGCACGATGTGCGTGGTAGCGCGCGTGTTCGAACGCACCCACGACGGAGTCGCGGCACTCCCCTATGTGCTCGGCTCCGTCCTCTCGCATCATGCATGCGGGCGGATGGCCGGCCGAGCAGAACCGCAACGTGCCTTTCGCGACATCCAGGACGCCCAGGAACACCGTCGCGAACACCGTGACCGGCGACATTCGGTAGACGAGCGAGTTCAGACGCTCCAGGACGACTTCGGGATGCAGCTCGCCGTAGGAATACGCACGTATGCCGTCGCGCAACAGCGACGTGATGCGCGCGGCGTGAATACCCTTTCCCGAGACGTCGCCCACAGCGATGACCACTTTGCCCGCAGCTGCTTCGAACACGTCGAAGAAGTCCCCTCCCACGTCCGCGATCCCTGCCGCCGGCTGGTACAGGTACGCGACAGCGACACCTTCGATCTTCTCAGGCGGCGAGATGATCGCTTCCTGGAGAGTCTGGGCGATCGTCCGCTCGCGCTGATACGCCCACACACTGTCAAGCGCGATCGTGGCGTGGTCCATGAGCCGGGCCGCGAAGTCCAGTTGCGCCGCGGAGAACTCCCGTTGCTCCGTCCCGAAGCAATACAACAGACTGCCGAAGAGCCGCCCTTCGCTGCGAATCGGTATCTCCAGCAAGGACCGCAAGCCCAAGTGCGAGACCTTCTCGGGATCGCAACGCGGATCGAATCGAGCGTCGGCTATGGCGACCGGAAGACTCATACTCTCCAAAGCATCCGCTGACAGAGGCGAGTCGCATGAGGTTCCCGGATCACAAGAGACGCTTTCTCCCTCGTACATGATGTCCGTCTGCCATTCCCCACCCGTCTTGACCAGGACCGCCGCCCGGTCCGCTCGCAGTGCCCTCGCCGAGATGTCGAGTATGTGCGTCAGCGCCTCTTCGGCCTCACGGCACGCGCCCGCCGCGGTGACTATCTCTCCCAGGGCGACGGCGAGCTCTTCACGCTCGACTGCGTCCTGGACGTCCTCGGTGATCACTGCCACGAGGGACAGCTCTCCGTTCTTGTTCTTCATCGGCATTGCGCGGATGCGCGCCGCCCGCCTCGAACCGTCCCTCCGCTCGATGTCTATGACTGCCTCGGCAGGCTCCTTGGTCTTCGCAGCCTGCACCCCGGGCCATTCCTCCGCGAGCAGCGGCCGTCCGGTATCGCGGTGGTATCCCCGATATGCCTCGAACTCCTCGAATGAATGGGCTTTCGGCAGTCGAAGGCCCCAGAGGTCGTGGGTGGCGGCGTTGATCTCCAGTACCTCCCCCGTCGGACTCATGAGAGCGAAGCCGATCGGAACCTCGTCGATGACGCGCCTGAGGCGCGTCCGCTCCGTCTCGACCTGCTGGTACAAGCTGTCCCGTACAGCGTCGGCTGCCTTCTCGGCCGTGATGTCGTGCACAGTGCCGAATCCCCCGCGCAGGTTGCCTTCCTCGTCGAACTCCAGTCCCGCCTGCTCGCGGACCCACCTGACGGTGTCGTCGACGACGATCCTGTGCTCGACGTCGTATGGCTCCCCTTCGAGTGCGGCCTGCCATCGCTCGTCGACCATCTCCCGGTCCTCGGGATGGATGCGCTCGAGGAACAGCTCATACGTGAGGGCCGTCCCCTCCGGGATACCGAACATGCGGTACGTCTCGTCGGACCACTCCAGCACGTCGTTGACCGTGTCCAGCCGCCAGCTCCCGACCTGTGACACTGCCTGTGCTCGGGTCAGGTCCTCCCTGCTCTCCCGCAATGCGCGTTCGGAGCGCAGGCGCGCGAAGGCCTGGATCACCGCGGGAGCGAGCGCTTCGAGCGCCATTTGGTCCTCTCGGGTGTAACCACCGGCGCGATTGGCAACGGCCAGAACGCCCACCGCCCTTCCTTCCCGCGTCAACGGGACGCCCACGAAGGCCTTGATCGGCAGGTGGCCCTCCGGAGTCCCTGCGCTCTCCGGGTGTCGAGAGGGGTTGTTCGTGAGCAGACTCGACGCGTCCTTGATCACCTTCCCGACCAGACCTTTGAAGCCAGACTCCAAGGGCATGCGCGGACGGCCTCCTTCGCCCGCCATTCTGCAGCTGGCCCTTGCCTCATCGCTCATCGCGATGTCGCGAAACACTCCGTCCTGTGTCATCTCCCCTATGACGCCGAATGCGCTTGCTGTGATGCGCTCCGCGACTCCGAGGCAAATCTTCCCGAGGGCCTCTTCGCTCTCCATTCTGAGAGCCGCATCCAGGACCTCATTGATCCCCTCCAGGACCATGGAGTGCTGCAATGTGCGCGCCTCCGCGTGCTGGCGGTCGGTGACATCGCGCACGACCCCGAACAGCTTCTTGGGCGTACCGTTTTCTGTCCGGTCCACGGCCGCCGTGAACTCGAGCCACCTCCAAGCGCCGTCGTCTTCGCGCCGGACGCGTCCCGTGACCTTCAGCTTGCCGGCGAGTGTCGCGTCGGTCAGGGCGCGATCGAACGCTTTGCGGTCGTGGGGATGCAGGGCGGCATCAAGGAACTCGTCGGCACTCAGCGGCCCTCGCGCTCGTGCGCGCCCGAAGATCTCGTACATCCGATCGTTCTCCCAGACGACCCCGCCGCTGATCATGTCCCACGAGAGCACTCCCAATCCCTCGGTCTCGGTGGCGAGCCGAAGCCTTTTCTCCCGTTGCGCCGCGGCCTCTTCGGCGGTCGCCCTGTCGGTGATGTCCAGCACCTCGGAGAGAATCGATACCAGCTCCCCGTTCGCGTCGTAGATCGCGGAGCTGTACCACTCGCACAGGATCACGGACCCGTCCTTGCGGTAGTTGCGGTTCGTGTTCAGGTCTCGCCGCTTCTCACCGGTCAGAAACCCCCGGAACTCTCCCTGGACGAGGTCCATGTCGTCCTCGACGACCAGTTTGATGTCGGTGGTGCATTTCCCGATGATCTCCGCTGCGGACCAACCGAAGATGCGCTCGGCCTCCTCGGACCATCGAATGATACGGAACGCCGGGTCGAACTCGACCACGCCCAGGGGGGAGTTCTCCATATGCGCCTCGAGGCGCTGGTTGACGGCTGCCAGGTTCTCGTTCGTTTCCTGGAGAGCCGAAACCAGCCGGGCGGTCTCCACCGCCGAACCCGCCAGGACCGCGATCTCCTCGGCCAGCCCGATGTCCGACCGCGAGAAATCCTTCCGCACTCCGGGGTCGTCGAGCAAGACGGCGCCGAGCACCCGCTCTCCGAACACGATGGGCACGATGAGGGCGAGATGCGATTCGGCCTCCGATGGAAGGCATGTCGCCTCCTCTCCGATGGAGTCGTAGTCGGCAAGGACGGTGTGCCGCTCCTCGAGGGCCTTCCTGAGCGGGGTGGACGCATCGCGCGTCGCGACGACGGCACCGATCTCGACCGGAGAGACCCCGACGGAGCGCACCAGGCGACACTCGGCCTTCTCGGTATCAAGGAGGAAGATGGACGCGCGCGAGTGGCTGGTCGCATCCAGGAGCGTAAGCGCGACTCCTTCGAGCACATCGTCGAGGTCTGTCGCGGACGTAACCGCTAGGGCGATCTCGAGCAGACTCCGTGAGCGTTGCGCATCATCCACCATCGCTGTGCCGCTCTTCGCGAGTCTCTTCCACGATCATCTCGACCACTTCACGGGCCGCCGCATCGACCTCGGGCGTCAGCGTGTCGGCGTTGGGGCGTACATCACCCACCTGCACCCCGTAGATTACGACATCCGGCGCTATCCCGGACAGCCGCGCATTGGTCACCAGGTGGCCCACGCCCATGCCGTGGATGTTGTTCGACCGCAAAGCGGTCACGCCCCCCTCGTCGGGCGTGAACCTGAAGACAGAGCCCGCGGAGGCACCTGCATCGAGGGCGTCGACCACGATGACGCGCGCGGAGCTCGTGAAATACTTCAATAGTCCCATCTCGGCGTTGGGCCGCTCGACGGTCTCAACGCCGTCGCCGATGTCGCGCTCGCGCAACGCCCGGACGACGACGGCCCCGACGCCGTCGTCGCCCATGAGCGTGTTTCCTATGCCAAGTACGGTGACTCGAGGCATCGCGAGCCGCTGCTCCCTATGCGCGAGCCGGCTTGCCTTCCGGCTCCTCTCCTCCGGACTCCACGCCGAAGAACATCAACGGCAGCTGCCTCCAGGCCTCGGCTGCCGATAGATAGATGTGAACGGCGGTCGTGATAAGGAAGAGCCACATGATGAGATAGTGGATCATTCGCATCACGATCGGGCCGCCGACCCAGTAGGTCAGTCCCGCGAGGCCTGCCGCAGAGTTCGACCATATGGCGAACCCCGTGATCGCCTGCAACGCGATCAGCAGCAGCCAGAACATGTACGTGCCCTTCTGAAGCGTGTTGTACTTCGCCGACCGCGGGTGTGTCTTCCGAAGGAACAGGTAGTACTTGACCGTCTGAAGCGCCTGGCCCTTGTTCTCCTCTGACACACCGAAATGCCTGTAGTCACGAATCCGCCTCCGGCTTCCCGGTTTCGCAGACCCTCCCCCCATGAACGCCCAGTACACGCGAGCGACCGCCACGAAGATCACGACGAACATGAAGATGAAGTGAAGGGTGCGCATGAGGTCCATCGAACCCGGCCCAAAGGGGCGATGGATGTAGAAACCGGTGTACGTCAGCACCGCGATGGAAAGCAGATGAAGCCAGTGCATCATGATCGCGGGCCAGGGATGCTCTTGCCGTGTCGTGCGTGCCGTACTCATGAGAGCACCCCCTAACGCACTCTGAATTCGAGGACCTTGTTGTGCTCCGGTTCAATCACGTGAACCGAGCACGCCATTCAAGGATCGAAGGTGTGGACTGAGCGAAGTATCTCGAGAGGCCGCTCAGGATCCTCGATCGGCAGGCCGATCAGCGTCTCCTCGATCGGACCGCGCACGTCCATGTCATCTCGAGTCGATGCATTCCAGTTCGTGGGGGGCACGGCCGCATACGAACCGATCTTACCTCCCTCGATACGCATGTAGTGGGCGAGTGCCCCCCTGGGCGCGTTCCACCCGCCGGCACCTTCCCCGCTCTCCGGAACGTCTCGATGCTCGTAGACCTCGGTAGTCCCGGAGCCGATCGCCGACAGCAGCTCATCGGCCCACTGCTGCGCAAAATCGGCGTTGACCTTGGCGCGCAGGACACGGCCTGCTATCCGGCCGAGGTTCGACAAGAGCACTTCGGGCTGACCCGGCGCACCCACGGCCTCCAGCGTGGAGTCCACGACGTCGACGACCTCCTGGCGCCCCCGACCGTATGCGACTAGGATGTCGGCCAGGGGGCCCACCTCCATTGGCCGGCTGTCCTCGCCGTAGCGTGCCGACTGCGTCCAGCTGTACTTCCCTTCCGGGTACGTTTCGGAATCATTCATGTCGTCCAAAGAAGTGAATTCGAGGGGCTCCTGCCCTGCATCCAAGGGATGCTTCCCCTCTCCGACCTCATCTCCGTACCACGAGTGCGCGGTGTACATACGCACCTCGTCAAGGTCGGCCTCCAGGACATTCGTGATGTCCTGGTCGTAGATGACGCCCGATGGGAGCACGCGGTTGACGGGCTCCTGGGACTCGTCATCGAAGAGTCCCCAGGACAGATAGTTGCCATGACCGGCGCCAGTCTCCGCCAGGCCGATGTAGAAGGGTGCGATGGCAACAAGATCTTGCAGCATGACCGTGTCGATGAAGTCCTTGACCTTCGCCATTTGCGCGATGTAGTACTCGATCTGCTCGATGGTCGGAAGCGCCTGTACCCCACCGGCAGCGTAGTTCATGATCATGGGGAACTTCCCGCCAAGGAACGCTTGCGCATCGTTGGCGGCTTGCTGTATCTCCAGCGCCTGCAAGTAGTGAGCAGTGAGTTCGAGATCGAGCTCAGGCGGCAGGAGATAGCCTGGGTGGTCCCACCAGTGGTTCGCGAACGGTCCCAACTGGCCCGACTCCACCACGGCCCTGACCTGGTCCTGCACCGCTTGCAGCGATGGGGTTGAAGCCGTGGCGTTCAGGGCATTCGACACGTTCACGTAGTCCAGCGCGTTCAGATGGTAAAACCACAGTACATGGTCGTATCCGACGTGCGTCGCTTCGATCAGATTCCGAGTGATACGTGCCGCGTCGGGCACGTTCTCCACTCCCATCGCATGCTCGGTGGCAACAACGGAAGCATGAGCATGCGGCGTGGGGCAGACACCGCATATTCGCTGCGCGAACTGCCAGGCGTCGCGCGGGTCGCGTTCCTTCATGAAGATCTCGAAACCGCGGAACATCGTCGCCGAGTTCCACGCGTCCACGACTACGCCGTCTTCGACCTCGCACGTGATACGCAGGTGACCTTCGATCCTGGTAATGGGGTCGATGACTACCTTAGGCATCAGCTCTCACCCCCTTCAGCATCCTCGGGTGGGCCGCCTTTGCCGAATCGTCCCGTGGCGATCTGGCCCACGGCGTGAGCGCCGAGTCCGACTGCTGTGGCCACCCCGAGTCCGATACCGATCTGCTCCGCCGTGAATCCGCCGACACCGGGTACCGACACACCCGGCGTCTGCTCGTAGAACGGCGTGAGTTCGTCCCAGAAGCGCGGCTCTGCGCAGCCCATGCACGGCCCGTTGTGGACGCACCAGCTGACGTTACCGTTCCACTGCGTCACGCCGCACGGAGCGTACGTGAATGGCCCTTTGCATCCCACCTTGTACAGACACCAGCTCTTCTCCCAGCCTTCGTCACCCCACGTCTCGACGAACTCTCCGGCGTCGAAGTGTCCACGGCGGAAGCAATTGTCGTGAATGGTCTGGCCGTAGAGGAACAGTGGTCGGCCGATGGAATCGAGTTCGGGCAGCTCGCCGGTAACCAATACGTAAGCGAGCGTCGCCACAAGGTCGTCCCCGTTTCCCGGACAGCGCGGTAGGTTGATCACGACAGGCTCGGCAACACCGCCGTCCTCACGCAGATACTCTGCTATGCCTTTGGCGCCAGTCGGGTTCGGGTTGGAGGCCTGGATGTTGCCGTAGCATGCACAGCTGCCGGTAGAGATCGTAGCCGCGGCCTTCGGGTATGTCTCGTCCACGATCTGAACGCCCGTCTTGCCCGCGATCATGATGGCTTCCGGGATCGTGGTCGAGACAGAACCTTCCACCACCCAGTAGAAATCGCCGGACGTGACCTCTTCCCAGAGTTCCTCCGCCGCACTTCCCGCAGCTGCCATGACTGTCTCGTGGTAGTCGAGTGAGATCTGTTTGAGGATGAGGTTTGCCACCGAGGGTTCGCGATTCTGCAGTAGACTCACCGCACAACCCGTGCACGCCTGAAACGACGACCACACCACCGAGGGCCGTCGTGTCATGGCATTCTCGAGAGCGCGCGCAACGTCCGTCGCTGAGACCGTGTGCAGCCCCATAGCGGCCGCGACCCATCCACAGAACTTGAGGAAATCCCTCCTCGACACACTCAGGAGCGACGACTCTTCCACAGCCATTCTGCATCCCCTCCCCAGAGAGCCAACGGAGCGGCGTCGCGCCCTGCGCGCCAACCGCATACGTCGCGGGATCCAAGGATGCGCTGCTTTCCGCATAGGTCCACCCGCGACTCGCCCTATAGGGATGTGCTTTCCCTCGAATGGGCGCGGCGCAAACCCCATCGTCCGGATGGGGCATCGGTGGGCAGAGGATCGATTGTGATGCCGATCGCCCGATGGCCAGAGCGAACCGGAAGGTCGTGCGCGCAGATGCGAAGCAGTGACGCGTCTCGAGCTAGTCGCCCGCCAGTTCGCGCACCACCGAGTCCATGTCGATGCCGCCAACGCAGATAACGCGGCCGCCGACGGCTACCATCGGGAAGTCGTGCCCCTCCACGATCTCGTCGACGACGGCGGTGCTCAGAGCTTCCGGAAGGTCCCAGAGGTCCTCGGCGACAACGACCTCCGCATGGACGCCGGCGTCCTCCATCCCCTTGCGCAAGACACCTGCAAGCCACTCCGCCGGGACGGAGCAAGGGCTTGTGTACCCGGGTTCGAGTTCGTCGGCCAGACCGGCCGCGTACGTCGCCGTCCCGGCTCAATTGCCACTGCTGCTCACAAGGGTCACTCGTCGCGCCGACATGAGACTCCGCTTTCCTCGTCGACTCTCCTGATCACTGGACAGACGGCCAGTGTCGCATCACTGCTACATACTAACACCCCGAGGGGTATTTTACCGGCGTCTACGCGAGTACTCTCCGCCGCCCCAGGAACTCAGGTCGATGACCACGGCGAGAGCGAGGATGATCCAGTCGAATCCGCCGACACCTCCGGGCGAGACGAACACCCAGGCCAAGGTCACCCAGGGCAGGAAGATCAGTCCGAGAAGCGGCATGATGATGCCGGATTCAAACGCCGAGTCGAACCTGCCGGGCTCGAACAGCCACCACAAAGCGAGCGCGATGCGAGGCGCTCCCGCCAATACGAGTGCGAACAGACAGCAGCCCATGGGTTCCTCCCCGAGATTCCGGGCGTCACGCCGGCATGGGTCATGCGGCGCGGCGCGTCGGACGATCCTCCTGCAGGGAAGGTACCCCTCCTAGACGCGGACCATCTTGTTGAGATACGGGAACGGGTTCACCGCGCCGCCCCAAGGTGTGCGAATCTCGAGGTGCAGGTGCGGAGAGCCGGCATTGCCGCTCGACCCCACATACCCGACTATCTGGCCGGCGACCACTCGGCCGGACGTGATCTCATACGCGCTCAAGTGGGCGTAGTAGTACCGCGTACCATCGTCCGCTGTCAGGTAGAGACACTTCCCGCCAAGCCGGTTGGAGGATTCGCGAATCGTTCCGTCCTTGACCGCGATGAGTGGGGTGCCGCGTGCGGCCATGATGTCGGCGCCCTGGTGACGCCTGTCACCGCTGCGAACGAAGCCCCACGAGTCGATGTAGTGCGAGTCGCCCTTAACCGGGAAGGCACCGTGCGTTCGGATGAGCCTAGCCCGCTCCTCGGCAGCCTTCCGCGCAGCTTCTCTGGCTTGCGCCGCTTCCTTCTCGGCCACCTCTTTGACCTGGGCCTCGTAGTCGTCCGCGCGGCGCTCGAGCAAAGCAACACGGCTCGCTTCGAGCGACTCCTGCGCCTTCAGCCGTTCAATGATGTCGTTGTGCTCGGCGTCGTTGGCCCGCAAGGCATCCCGCAGAGCCCCCAATCTTGCGAATCGCTCTGCAGCGACGGCAATGCCCTCGGGCAATGGCTCGCCGGTGTTCAGGACGTCCGCCAGTGCCTTGGCGAGGCCGGGAATCTCCCTCTCGACCTCGGCAAGACGTAGTTCGATGTCAGAGTCGCGGCTCTCGAAGTACGCCATCTGGCGCACGACCCCGAGACGGGCACGCTCGGCGGCCTCAGCTTCGGCACGACTAGCTGCGGCGCGCTCGAGCAGAGGTTGCGGCACGGCCACGGCCGAGTTCGCGACGGTCAGAGCGGCAAGAAGAACGGCCGCGGCAATAGCGGCCCGTGTGATTCCGGGCATGATACCTCGCACTTTCCCCGCTTGCAGGCAACGAGGCCGTGTTCACGGATGCGCGGCCCCGCGCCGAGAACGCAAGCACCATGCCATTCCGACACGAGAAACACGTGAACGTTTCGCGCGATTGCCGCAGGAGGGGGGATGCGCGTCGGTCGACACGAGCGGACGTCAGGACTCTTGCTGGTCTGCTCCAGGCAACGCGGCCTTTCCGATTGCGACCCAATGTCCCGGCGCTGCGGATACCACGGGCACGCAGGGACACCCTCCCCAAAGCCGGGGACGCAGCCAGCCGGCGGTGGCGATGGTGTCCTCGGCACGTGGCGAGATTACGTTGCGGTCGACGGGCAGGACGATGATGCCCAAGTCCTCCAATTCGCCCACTGTCACTGGATCGGGGAGTTCGCGCAGTGCACCGAATTCAACGAATCGTCCCGACCATCCCCAGGCAGTCAGCCCTACACCAGCCGCCGCACCGATGATGCCGTCCTCTGTACCACCGTGTCCCGAGAGGTGGACACGGGAGGCGGCCCTCCGAGCGGCATTCTGCGTGGTGACCGACGTGGCCGCCAGGCGCCCGAACTCGACAAGCGGCGCAAGGGAATCATGATCGTCCGGCGCAACGCACACCCCTGGATCGCTTCCTTCCAGCGCGTGACGCTCGACGTGAGCGATGGCTCGTTCGGTGATCTCGTCCAACAGATCGAAACTTGGTGCGAGCACGACCACGCACGCGGAGCTATTGTGCGACGTGTACGGTATCGCAGGGTGGACCAGCAGCTGCTGACGCACGACGCCCCAGACCGAGCAGTCTTCCGGGATCTCTTCCGCATACCATCGCGCCAGCTTCCCGGTTCCTCGAGGAGCGTCGATGTTGTCCGTGTCATCAAAGCAGACGAAGACCCGAGGTCGGTTCGACATCACTCGGCCCCCTCCGACGTAGGCACCCACACCAGTTCGCCGCCTTCGAGTTCGTACACCGTCCCGACCGCGCTCCCCTGGCCGGAAGTCGTCTGGTCAGTGGCCTTGAAACGCTCGATCTGGTCGCCGGTCTTGGTGATGATCTCCATCTCCTCGGTCCCGGGATTCTTGACTATGGTGACGTCCTCGCCCGACAGCAACTCCCGCAGACCCAACGAGCTGAGTGCCACGACCAGGAATCCCACTGCGATGAGGACAGCGACATCGAACAGGTTCGACACCGGCGTAAGCGGGTCCATACTCTCCGGCTCGCCCAAGAGGCCCATCTGCCGCAGCGGCTTCCTGGGCACGAATACACGGTTGCCGTATCGGCTTCTTGTGTTCGGCATCTATTCCCCCTGAAGCATCGCGACCACGTACTCGAGATCGCTCATGTCTTGAGCGTACATATGCTCGCGCGAAAGTGTGATCGCGTACGCAAGTCCCCCGATGAGCAGGCCCACAACGGTCGAGGAGAATGCGATCACGAGGTTGTCCGACAGCGTCTGCACATCGCCCTGGGCCAGGGCCACAAGGGCAGGACTGATCGGGATCAGTGTCCCCATCAGACCGAGCATGGGTCCGACGCGCACGAGTAGCCGACTCCAGCGAAGCGACCGGTCTGCCCCGTACTCGACGTCCTCTATCAGTTTGTCGACGTGTGGCGTACCCAGGTGTGTCGCACTGAACCCGCCGAAGAAGCGGTCCCAGGCCCGACCGCGCCGGGCCGAGACGAGCGGCGGGATCACATCGGAGGCACGTCCTTCGGCAAGTGCCGTGCGCGCCTTGGCCACGCCGTCCTCGATGCTGCCCACTGAGCGCTTGCGCACGATCGCCTCGGCGGTGAGCCGCCCGACATCCACGACGACCCCCACGAGCGAGACGACCTCGAGAACGAGCACCGGATAGAGCATTGCCGTGGCAACTGCGTAAATGACCGCCTGAGGAGAAGTGACGTAGTACCACAGCTGTTCCATGAGTGCGCCCTTCGTTCGATCAGTGCATCAAGGTCCTGACCAAGCCCCGCCAGGCCATCTTGGGCAGCATGTTCGCCAGGCCGAGAACGTACAGGAACGCCAGCGTTGCGAGCCCGGCGGCCGATGCAGCGCCCCCGAGGCTGGGTGCGCCGCGACCCTCGCCGCCCGTCCCGGTACGGGTCGCCGCCATGACGAAGCCGCGGTCGATGAGAGTAGACTCGCCCTGCGCGAACTCGCCCGCCTCGATGTCCGCCCCGCCGGCTGCGCCGCCATTGCCGTACGACCTGTCCGGCATGATCTTGGGTAGCGCGCCCGGCGCCGTACGGACGCGAGTTCGCGGCCTGACCCGCACGGCGCCCCCGGTCTTTTCTGATGAAGCCTTCTTGTCTCCCGTCGTCGCACCGCTCTCGTTCCCCGAGGTGTCTTCGCCGGTAGAGGCTGTCGGTGCACCGCCACCGTCGCCGTCCGAGGGTGGCGGGATGTCTTGCGGGACCGGCTCACTCGTGACCGTCACACGAGTGAGCTCGGGGCTGTGCATGCGGTCGTGGCTGGAAAGCTCTGCGCGAATGCGGATCTGCACGCCCTCTACCTCCGCGGGAAACGAAAAGGCCCCGCTGGAGCCGGCGGCGACCCATGGCAGCCCGTCGATCGAGTACGATATCGCGACCGCATCACCCGCGGGGACATCGGCGAGCCACGTGAGGCGGGTGAACCGCTTCAGCACCCCGGGCAGACCGCAATCGTTGGCGATCGTCGCCGCACTTCCCGCCGCGCTGTAACCGATCTCCACGAGACGCGCGTTCCCCGTATCGGCGATGACGAGCGTGCCGTCTTCGGTCTGGTCGATTGCGCGGGGCTGCTTGATCCCGTCTGTCGCGGCATCTATCGAGCGGACGATGGTGCGGCTGGCGTCGACGATCAATATCTGGTCCCCATCAGTATCAGCGATCGCCAGCGAGCCGTCGGCCAGTGCGGTCGTGGCTGAGGGTGCGAATCGCGGCCGTTCAGCCGGATCGGTCAGGTCGCTGACGTCGAACTCGACACTCGCCACCCCATCAAGCGTGACCCGCACCACACGCTGCCCCTCTTCATCGGATATGAGAGTGTCTCCGTTCGGTTGTCTCTCGGCGTGCTTGGGTTTGACCAGCACTCCGCTGCCGCCAAAGGACCAGACCACGTCTGAGTCCTCGAACCCGTAGTGCGGAGCGGACGCTTCGTAGGCGTCCGTGTCGATCTCGAAGACCGTCTGCGACTCCTTGTCGTCAACGATCAGCGTGTTGCCGTTCGCCAGCCTTGTGGCGTAGAACGGGTCCATCAGCGGCCTACCCGGCGTCCCTCGGTACTGCCAGATGACTCTGCCCGACTGGTCTACCTCGAAGACGATGTCGGACAACCTGTCCACGATAAGGGTGGTGTTCGGGACTCCCCCGAATCCAACCGCACTGCGATACGCAGAGAATATCCACATCAGGTCTGCGGTGGGGAGCCCTTCGCGCTGCGCATCGGTCTCCAGCCAAGACCATGTGATCTGGCCTCCGGCGTCTACGAGGTACACGCCCTGACCGCGGCTGGCAGTGAGCGTCGATCCGTCGGGCAGACGCTGGACCATGCGTGGATCGAGCGCGGTACCGGGCGCGTACTCCCACTGTGCGCCCCATCGGAGGCCGAGTGCCCCCTCATAGACATCGGTGCCGTCCATGTCGGCCACGGTTCCGGCCGTCCCGTCGAAGAGCACGGACTCGCTCTCCTCCGCATAGGCACGGACGGGAAGGACCAATCCCGCGACGATAGGAGCCGTGAGCGCGAGGGCCAAGATGCGTGCAGTCGTACGCATCACGGTCCGGCACCGCCTTTCGCGATTCGCCCCCGCAACTCCGGGATGTCCGCCCTGATCAGCCGTTTGAGAACGAGGGCGGCGAGCAGACCTCCCATAGCTCCGAACACTGCGTGCGTGATCGAGGAAGCTCCAAGCCCGAACGCGATGACTCCTGCTGGAAGCCCGAGCATGATGGCCACGGTCGCGCCGGCCGAAAGCTTGCCCAGACTCGCGAGCGTCGCAACGACAACGGCCGGTGCCGTCTTGTCCAGACGCCCCCCCACGAGCGGCGTGACCACGTCGAGCACCATTCCCGGAACTAGGTACTTGACCCATGCAAGCAGACCAAGAGTGCCCGGCCAGATCGCGAGTGCAAGGAGCCCTGACACGACACCGGTGACGGTTCCGGAGATGGGCCGCGGGACCAGGGCTTTGGCCATCACGAGGAAGGCCATCCACAGCACGCTGGAGTGTCCGGGAATGCCCAGCGGAACGCGGGTGATCGTCTTGGTGAGAACGATTAGAGCGGCGATCAGGGCGATCTCCACGAGTTCGCGTGTGCTCATTCCAAGCCCAGGGGGCAATTGGCTTGGGCTGAACGCCGGCTTCCCGCCCATTCGCGACGAACTCATTGCACCTGCAACTCCATCACGTCTCTGACGCGGGCGTCCCAAGGGATGTTCGGCCCGCAGATCTTGGCTGTGCCTCGAATCGCCAAGTCGACCAACACATCCTCGTCTATCTCCTCACGCGCGAGCACAATGCGACCCGAGTCGCGAACCCCGGCTCCCACGACGGTCACCTCTTCGAAGTCCTCGACCCCGGCGGACACCAGAACGGTTAGCAGCGAGGGTCCCTCCTCGAACTTCCCCTGCATGAAGACACGACGTAACTCCATCCGCTCCAGGTCTTGCCGATCGAAGTCGGCGAGCACAGCGCCTCCGCGAACGACTCGCAGATGGTACTCGTCGGTGCTGGTCGCGGCCACGATGAACTCGGTCGCGAACGCAACACCGACGACTACCACCACTGCGACGAACGCTGCGATGAGGTGCTTGCGAGTCGGCATCCTTCAGATTGTCCGGCGACGGGTCAGTCTCCCACGGCCGCCACGATCGCCGCCATCACGTCTGTGGAGATCGCACCGATGCCGCCGAACACCTCCACTTCGTCTATCTCGACCGCGTGTGTCCGCAACGCGGCCTCCGTCGGCGCGGACAACGTCGTCGCTGCGGTAAGCAGCATCACGCCGCCCTTGAAACCAGTGGCCGTTCCTCCGGTCAGCGCGTCGGCAAAGACATATCCGGTCGCCAAGCCTACCTGCGCGTAGGATGCCCAGCCGCGGCTCACGGCGTAGTCGCCAAGTGCGGCCGCGGTCGCGGTTCTGTCTGCGCCGGCCACTCGCACCACGCTGCCGGTGAGAATGGCGTCTATCTGGCCGAAGACCTGAGCGCCAACCGCGCCGGTCCCTCCTGCGACGACCGCATCAGTCACACCGCGTGCGGACAGCGCCGCTTGGGTGTCGGCAGGAATAGCGTCCGGAGTCACCAGCAACACCGGCATGACCTGCGTGCATGCGTACGGAGATACGGCAAGGCTGTCCGGGAACTCGTCTCCTCGCGCGATGAAGACCTTCGACGTGTCGAAGCCAAGCGCAGCTATCTTCGCGGCCGCTGCGGCAGCAGTGCTGTACCTGGTGGCGCCGGCAACACGCTCGGTGGTGAGCCCGGCGCCGACAAGTGCTTGCTCGACTGCTGCCGGTACTGCACCCGTGCCGCCCATGATGACGACATGCTTAGCCCCAAGACGCCTGATCTCGTCCAACACAGACTGCGGCAGTGCAGCACCGGTGAGCAGGACGGGGCCATCCACTGCTCCGGCGACACCCGAGGCGACCACGGCATCGGCGAAATTGGTACCGGTCGCCAGTACGACCGTGGAAGCCGTGGCAAACGTCCTGCGGGAGATCTCGACCGCGGTCTCGTACCGAGTGGCGCCCGCAGTGCGCACCGTCTCACCCGCGCCCTGCGGCGTTGCCTCCGCAATGTTGGAGATTGCCGAGACATTGCCGACATCGTCGGAAGTCTTCACAGCGAAGTAGTACGTGGTGCCCGCCTCGAGGTCACCTATCCCGAACGACTCCTGCGCTCCCGCGGCCCCAGGTACAGGTACCGCACTGACTGCGGTGGCAGCGCTCCACGCCGCCTCACCGCCGATAGGACTCGTCGAATAACGGATGAAGTACTCCTTGGCCTGACCCACGGAACCGTCGTCGCCCGGCGCGGTCCACTCGAGAAGAACGGAATCGATGCTCTGCACGGCCGCCGTCAGATCCGAGATCGCGGCTGGAGCCATCTGGTCTTCGGCGATCATTGATGCGGTGTTCGACCTCGGGCCGACATTCGTCGCCGCATCGAAGGCACGGACCTCATAGTAGTAGGTGTCACCCACGGTAAGCCCCGTGTCCGTATACGAGGTGCCGGCAGCGTCTGCGATGTGCGTCTTCACGGGCGTGTACGCCGACCCGAGCGGTGCGTCTTGCCAGCGATAGATGTGGTAGCCGACCACGCCCGTGTTGTCGGTCGAGGCGTCCCACGACAGCTCAGCACTCTTGTGACCGGTATCGGCAACAAGATTGACTACAGCGGCCGGAGCGGTCGTATCCTCCGCACCTACAGCCATGTCGGTGTCCTCAGGCCCGCTCGTGTACGTCTTGTAGGGCGACTGCTGGAAGATGACCGTCTGGTCCTCGCCTGCGGGGACGCCGAACCAGAAGTCTCCTGACGCTCCGGCGGGACCGTGATCCTCGTCGTCGACGACGCCGTCGCTGTCATCATCAACCGTGTTGATCTCGGATCGAGTGAGCGCGAGGGCGGGCGTCGTCTCGCCGGACTCGGCCACCGCCACGCGGCGGACGTCGCCCTTGCCGGTAGTCAGTCCGTTGTGCACCCAGGCACCGTCGTAGGTCATGTCGAGAAGGGTCACCGTCGGGGGCGCCAGACAGTTGAACGTGTCAGCCGTGCCGGATTGTGCGAGCGATATCAGGATGTGCCGCGTGCCCGTGACTCGAGTGTCGCCGAACTTCGCGAACATCCAGTCGCTCTGAGCGATGCCCCCGTTCTCGTTTGTAGTGACTTGCGGGAACTCGGTCCAAGGCTCGCGCTCCTGGACCCAGTGCGATGTGACCGGATTCCACGTGAATCCCCGATTCGTCGCACCCGACGGGGTCTCGTCCACCGTCAGACGGATCTTCAGGTAGTACTGGGTGTTCGCCGCGAGCTCCCCGTCCGCCACCGTGAACCGGAGGGCGAACGGCGTATGATCGTTGGGCACGTACCTGGGGTAATCGTTCTCGAGAGGACCCCCCACGAAGAAGGAGGCCGCGATGCCAACGGTATCGGTGCTGACCGCCCCGGCTAGGGACACCAGCGCCCCGATGTTGAACGTTGCGAGCAGTGCGACAACCATTGTCAATCTGAGGGCTTTTCCAAACCTATCCATGGGTTCCTCCTCGACTCGCCATGACTCACCGTTGGAATCCCGCTCACGCAATCCTCAGTTCGCTTCCCGTGCTGCTGGTGTCGTAGCCGGCAAGCCTGCCAGCGGCGGAACGGAAAGCTGTACTGGTCAACCTCTCGATCACTGCCGACATCGCAGTCTCTGCCAGCCTGTCGGTTCGGAAGACGAGGTCGTAGCGCTCGGAGAACAGGGGGACGAAGCCAAGGCCTGCGCTCTCAGCCACGGCCCGCACGGCGATGCCGACATCGGCGGCTCCCGACCCCACTACCTGCGCAATCTCGCCATGGGTAACAGAATCCGCTACGTCGCTTCTCAGGCACGACGGGTCGAATCCCGCGCGACGCAGCTGCTGTTCCAGCCATACGCGCGTGCCGGAGCCCGGATTGCGATTGGCGAACCGTACGCGCGGGTCCCACAGATCCTCGACGGTCCGCAGGCCCAGCGGGTTGCCGCCGGACACGACGAGGCCCTGTTCCCGCTCGGCAAGCGTGATGAGCGTGACAGGCAAGTCCGGAAAGAGATGTCGGGCGTAAGCGGTGTTGTACGTGTGGGTTTCCACGTCGAGCAAGTGTGCGCCCGCAAGGTCCGCGAGTCCCTGCCGCAATGCGATCAGACCGTCGAGACTGCCCGTCGATATCGGGACGAGTGCGCGCTGACCGTGACCGTCGTCGGCTGAAGCCAGAATCTCCAGGGCGAGATCGTTCGACCCTAGCGCAATCAGCGGGCCGCCGCCCGCCGACTCGGTGACAAGCATCTGCAGATGAAATGCTCCGCCCGTCGCACGGTAGAACTTCCGCGTCGCCTCCCCGGTCGTCCGGACACTCGCCAGCTCCACGAACCCGGCGGCCTCGAGTGCCTTGACGTGGTGGCGCACCCATGCGGGATGGCGCCCCATCTCGCGGCCGACCTGAGAGATCGTCGCCTCTCCCGCGAGGATTCGGCGGAGCACAGCAAGACGATTCGTGTTGCCGAGGACTGCAATTGCGTCCGCGTCGCGAACAGGGCGAACACGGTCCATGTTAACTCCCTGGTCCGTGCCCCTAAAATGCGGCTTAGGGGGCGTAACCGGGATTATACCCTACGGTTTTGCCCAAGCCGAAAGAAGTGTGATAGGCGCTCAGACGCCGTGGGTGGACCGAGACACTTCAGCCGAGTCTGGCACCCACCAGGCGTGCGACTTCGGCCTTGTCGCAGTTGCCTCCGCACTCGGATACCACGAGACCGATGGCCTCGCCCATGTCGCGCTTCTCGGAGAAACCGTGTTCCGCGAAGACACGCTCTACGATCTCGGCAAGCTTCTCGCCGGTCACCTGATCGGGCAGGTAGCCTTCCAGGATGTCGACCTGACGCTGGAGCAACTCGGTGCGCTCTTCGTCGGTCCCAGCCTTCCGCGACGCTTCGAGCGTCTCGCCCGTCTGCTTGAGCACCTTCTTGACCGTCGCGATGACTTGCTCGTCGGGAAGCTCCTCACCCGATTCCTTCTCTTTCGCATCGATCTCGTTCTTCACCAGCCGAAGAATCGACAGCCGCGCCTTGTCCCTGTCGCGCATCGCCTGTTTGATCTCCGCTTCTATGAGACTTCTGTCCATGTGCGCCCTCCTCGACTGCGCCCTGACGCTGCGCCGGCTGTGCCCGTGCGTCAGCTGATGCTTTCCGTCCTCCAATCGTAACTCGCAGTGAGAGCGATATCTCGTTCGCTAAACGGGTATCCCTCCTACATAGTATTTGTTAGCAACTAGTATGAGAGTGTGGCCATGTCGAAGGGGATCCCGGGACAGGACCGCGAACACGCCCTCGCCGAGGCTCTGAGAGCCGAGGGGTTGCGTCTCACGCATCAGCGACTCGAGGTCATCCGAGAGATCGCCTCCGCAACGGACCACCCGGATGCGGAGCGGGTCTACAGCGCAGTCCGGGAACGGGTGCCCACGATATCGCGCGACACCGTCTACCGGACGCTGGGGACGCTGTCGAATCGCGGACTCATCGACCGGATGCTCGCCCCAGGAGCAGCGCGGTTCGACCCCGACATGTCCCCCCACCACCACCTCTTGTGCTCGCGGTGCGAGCGTGTCGTCGACATAGCACCAGAGGTCCTCGGCCATGTCGAGATTCCGAAAGACATCGTTGGTGTTGGACGGGTTGTGGGGGCTCGAGTGGAGTTGACGGGGCTGTGCACCGAGTGCGCGGCCGAAGAAGAAGGAGGTAAGAATGGCTGAACTCAAACCTGGTTGTGTCTCGCCGGCGAAAGGTCCCATCGCTGCGAGCGAATCATCGGGCGGGACGACAGAATCGGCGATGCAGAAGGAGGAGGTCCGCATGGGGGTCATGGTTGGACGCGAGGCGCCCGACTTCGAGGCGAACGGGTACCACGACGGCAAGTTCGCGACGTTCAAGCTGTCGGACTACCGGGACAAGTGGGTGGTGCTGTGCTTCTACCCTGGTGACTTCACGTTCGTTTGACCGACGGAACTGTCGGCGGTCGCCGCACGGTACCCACAGTTCCAGGAGCTCGGCGTCGAGGTCTTGTCGGTCAGCGTGGACAGCCACTTCATACACAAGATGTGGCAGGAGCAGGAACTCTCGAAGATGGTCGAGGGCGGAGTACCCTTCCCCATGCTGTCGGACGGGGGCGGGCGCATCGGCTCGGCGTACGGCGTCTACGACGAGATGGCCGGCGTCGACGTACGCGGGCGCTTCATCATCGACCCGGACGGCATCCTGCAGGGCATGGAAGTGCTCACGCCCTCCGTCGGGCGCAACCCCGACGAGCTTATCCGGCAGATCAAGGCCTTCCAGCACAACCGCGAGACCGGCGAGGTCATGCCCTCCGGATGGGAGCCGGGCGGAGCGACGCTCACGCCGGGGCCCGACCTCGTCGGCAAGGTGTGGGAGGTCTGGAAACCGTAAGGTCGCGCGACGCTCGGATGCGCCGGAACGACTTCGCGCATGAGAACGCGGAAAGCCCGCCCCTTCTGTGGGCGGGCTTTCCGGCACTAGCTGCGTTCGACCCGGCCGCGCCGTCCGGTCAGACCGCGCGGCGGCCCTGGATGAGCTGCACGATCAGCACTATGACCGCGATGACGAGCAGCGCATGGATGAGGCCGCCGACCGTGAAGTCGAACAGCAGCCCCAGCAGCCACAGCACCAACAGCACGCCGATGATCGTCCAGAGCATGATTGCCCCCTTTCGCCGATGAAGGCGCTATGGAGTTGTCTCCTCGCTGCCGCCTTCTTCGCTGTCCTCAGGTGTCGTCACGTCGATGTCCGTCTCTTCTTCGGTCCCGTTCGTCTCCTCGATGTTGATGACGTCCGTGTCGTCATCTGCCGTACCCACCAGCCAGCCGGGCCACAGGAAGAGCAGCACTACGAGGGCGAGGATGACGACCACGGCCACCACCACCCACGCTCCGGTGCTGCTGCGTTCCACCACCACGTGCCGTTCTCTCTCTACGTCGGCCATTTGTGTTCCTCTCCCGTATTCGCCCCGGTCGGACGTCGCCCCGAAATACGCGTTAGTGTGCTCTACCCTCCAATGTTGCTTACCAATCCCTGGGAGTCCGAGTGGGGGTGAGCCACTCAGCGGATCCCGCGGCCAACCGCGATTTCGCGCGACACGGTCCCGTCGCCGGTAGAGCGTGTGGACCCAGACCACGCCCGCGCCCATGACGGCACCGAGCGCACGACGTGGCCCGCCGGCGGATGGGGGAATCTCCTTCAGTAGGGGAACGTCACGATCGGTCGCGCGCCGACCGTATCGCACACCCTTCGGCAGACGGAACGGCGGAACATGCTCACACTCAGACAGAAGTTGCTGACTCTGGTGATGATCGTCCTCGTGCCGCTGACTGCTGTGATCCTTCTCGACCTTGCACGCCACTTCGTGCAGCTCCGAAGTGACGCACTGGGAGAAACGGCGGATTCCGCCGAGTCCACTGCCTCGAACATAAGCCGGCTCGTCCACCAGATGGCGGAGCAAGCGCAGACCGCCGGTCTTGCGATAGTGAGCGGTCGGCTCGATGCCGAAGAATCCCTGCTGTTCCTCGACAGCCTGGGCCAGCATGTTCCCGCGGAGGACTATGCCGTCGTCACTCCGGACGGCGTCGTACTAGCCGAAACCGAGGGCGGACTCGCGCGTTTCACGACAACGCCCTGGTTCGAATCTGCCGTGCGGGGTGAAGAGCTGGGGGTGGCCGTCGAACACGACGTCGCACGACAGACAGCGCGCCTGGTGGTCTTCGCGCGAGTCGAGATGGACGGCCGCATCGCAGCCGTGAGCATGGTGTCGATAGCCACCGATACGCTCGAGGCAGCCGTGCGGGCGCGTGCGAACGAGACGCAGATTCTGACCGGCCCAGACGGTCGCGCAATCGTCGTGGTCGGCGATTCGCAGGGCGTGGACATCGGCGACGACCTGGCCGGCGTGGTCACTGTTGCCGAGGCATTGCAGGGCCGGCGGGCGGTGGAGTCGGCTGTGAGATTGCCGAACAGCCGGACCTCACTCACGGGCGTACACGTCCCCATCCCCGACGCTGGTCTGACAGCGGGTGCATACGTCCCCTCCACAGAGGTGTTGCGACAGGTGGTCCGCGACGGCTCGCTCTCGGCGGTCGTCGTTCTCGCCGTCGTGTTCATCGCTGCCGCGGCGTCCAGAGCTTACGGGCAGAGCCTGGTGCAGGCCGTTCACCGGTTGAGCGACGCTGCCCATAGCGTCGCCGAGGGCGACTTTCGCACACTCATACCCGTGGATTCTGGAGACGAACTCGGCGCTCTGGCCCAAGACTTCAGGACCATGCAGTCCGACCTCGAGAGGACGTTCGAAGACGCCCGGCTCCTGGAGGAAGCCGCACGTCGTCTGAACGAAGCCCTCGGCATAGAAGACGTAGCTCGCGTGGGCCTCGACTATGCCGCGCGGCTACTCCATGCAAGAAACGCCATCCTGACGGTGTTCGGAGACACTGCGAACCGCAATCAGGTCGTACTGGGGTACAACGCGACGCAGCCCGACGTGCTCCTGGCCCAGGCCCGAGACAAAGTCCCCGACGCCGACTTGATCGGCCGCCGCTTCCGCTCGGTGCTCCTGGCGGCTGCACGACCCGGCTCGCGCGAGACGGAGATACTCGTGTCGTTCCCGCTCGAACGCTCGGGCGAGCTGCTGGGGAGAATCGACGTGACCGCCACCACCCGGGAGCCGGACGCGCCGATCTTCGAACGTTCGGACGTGGAGTTGGCCATCACCCTAATGCAGCAGATCGGAGCCGCCCTGGAGAACTCGGGGCTCTACGAGCGGGAGCGAGAGATCGCCGAGTCCCTGCAAGACGCGCTGCTCACGCCCCCGCCGCCGCTTTCGCGCCTCCGTATGGGGCTCGTGTACCGCGCCGCAACTGTGGGAGCCCGCATAGGCGGCGACTTCTACGACATCATCGACATGGGTGGGGACAGGGTAGCGGTTGCGATCGGAGACATATCGGGAAAGGGACTCGCCGCTGCCCGGCACACGCTCGCGGGGAAGGGTGCCATCCGCTCCTTCGCGCTCGACGACCCGCGTCCCGCTTCAGTGCTCGAACGCGCCAATTCCGTCATCGCCGAAGAGATCCCCACGAACGCCTTCATAACCGCGCTCTACGCCCTCATGGACTTGACGAGCGGCCGAGTAGGTTTCGCCGTCGCCGGGCACCCTGCACCGGTCTTGATACGCAACAGCAGGGCCTCATTTGTGAGTCAGGTCGGCGGTCCGCCGCTCGGGGTGGTTGCGGGCCAAGCATACGCCGAGAACACGCTCGTGCTCCAGGCGGAAGACCGGCTCGTCCTGTTCACGGATGGGATCACCGAGGCGCGCGACGATGAAGGCCGGTTCTTCGCTGATGTCGGTTTGCTGGACGTCCTCCAGTCACACGCCGACGCGGACCCTCAGCAACTCGCGGAGCGTGTATCGGCTGCTGCCGAGGCATTCGCCGGGGGTCGCCTCCAGGACGACCTTGCAGTGGTGGTCCTGGAGCGTGTCCCTGAGGCCGCTGAGTCGGCGGATGCGTGAAGCCGGATAACGCGTGTGGCCCTACCTGCCCCACCTTGGGCTCGGTGTCGTATCGAGACGGCGGCGGATACTCCATAATGGTGAGGTCTGCGGATTCGCGACAGTGACCGCGGGCAGCATGAAGAATCGGGAACGTCCACGACGTGGGAGAACTCATGCCAGTTCGAATCGTAGTTGTTGACGACGAGGACTCGCTCCTGAAGGTGGTCACGTACGCGCTCGAACAAGAGGGCTTCGAGGTGCATGCCGCCAAGGATGCGGCCGGTGGGGCCTTCCTCATAGAGGAGGTCAAGCCGGACCTCCTCATACTCGACATCATGCTGCCCGGAAAGAGCGGCCTGGAGCTTGCGAGAGAGATCCGCGAAACATCGGACGTGCCCATCATCATGCTGTCGGCGAGGGCTGATGAGGTCGACAGGGTCCTTGGCCTCGAGTTCGGGGCCGACGACTATGTGACCAAGCCGTTTTCGCCGCGAGAGCTCGTGAGCCGGGTGAAAGCCATACTTCGGCGTGTCAATCAGGGCGCTGCCGGCAAGCCTCGCATGGCCGTCGGAGACTTGGTGGTCGATTCGGAGTCGCATCAGGTCTTCATGCGGGACGAGCCGGTCCATATGACCACGTCGGAGTTCGGGATCCTGCAACTTCTCATTCAGCACCCCGGCAAGGCCTTCTCCCGGGCAGAGATTCTCGCAGCGTTGTGGGACGAGTCGCCGGTCGGTGACGAGCGCGCGATAGACGTCCATATCCACAACATGCGCGAGAAGCTCGAAGCCGACCCTCGCAACCCCGAGTACCTGTTGACGGTCCGCGGGTTCGGTTACCGGCTGAGACAGGAGTGAGCTGTGGCCGGCGTCAGGCCGAGGTCTGTTCGCCTGTGGCAGACCGAGCTGTTCGTCATCGTCATCGTGGTCGCGATCCTCATTCTCTCCGTGTCACTGTCCCAGGGATTGCAGCGCACCCTCTCACGACTCGGTGAGGCGGACCAGCTTTCCGACGCGTCCGCTCTGGCGTCTCAGCTCGGCCGGGAGTTCCCGCTTACCGTCGAGAGCCTCGCCCGCGTGCGCGAGGAGGTGCGCGAGTTCCGGACGATCTACGGGGACGATGTCTGGGTCTACGACATAGACGGCTCCGTCATCGACTCCGTCCACGAGAACGGCCCGCCACGAAGCGAGCTCGAGGAGGCGAGGATCCAGGGACTTGCGGATACTCCTCCCTACTCCCGGATGAGTCTGCGCCCGGGCGGCTACGTCGTGGCCGGGAAGGCGGTCTACGACCCCGACGGGCGGCGCGCAGCGGTGGTCGTGGTCGCTAGCACCGTGGAGGACTCGCTCGCCGTGCTCGACGCGGTGAGGGGCCGGCTCTGGACCACTTTCTGGGTTGCGCTCATAGCCGCTGGCCTGCTTGGCCTTGGGTTCGCCGAATTCATCGGCCGAAGAGTCCGCCAGATGTCGCGAGCCGCCTCCGCGATCGCCGACGGCGACTTCGACCAGCGGCTGCCCACGGGACTCGTGCCTGACGAGATCTACGAACTCGCGCAGTCCTACAACCGCATGGCGGCAACTCTCGGCGAGGCGTTCTCAGCGCTTCGAGAGCGCGAGCAAGAGATAGCGGCGGTGGTCGAGTCGATGGGAGAAGGCGTATCGGCGTTCGATGCCGAAGGCCGGGTGCGCGTGATCAATCCGCCGGCGATGCTCATGCTCGGCATCGAACAACCACGCGAGGACATCGTGGATACCCACGTGTCCGGCCTCACCGATGACGAGACGGTGTTGCGCGCAGTGGAGCAGGCGTTGAATGGTTCCAACGTCTGGGAGACCGCCGCGCTCGGGGACCGGACCGTGCTGCTCCACGGCACGCCGATCGCGGCGGCCGGAGCGCAGGCGGAAGGCGCGGTCCTCCTCCTGAGCGACATCACCGAGCGGCGTCGGCTCGAAGAGGCCCAGCGGCGGTTCGTCGCGAACGCCAGTCATGAGATGCGCACCCCCATCGCGGCACTCAAAGGACTGCTCGAACTGCTCACCAGCGGAGCGGCTGACGAGACGGAGACCCGTGACGACTTCCTCCGGACGATGACCCTCGAGGTGGACAGGCTCGGTCGGCTGGTGGCCGATCTGCTGACCCTGGCCCAGCTCGAAGCGGGCGGCCTCACGCTCAAGCGGGAGCCGGTCGCGGTGCACGAGCTTCTCGAGAACGTGGCTACCGTCATGCGGCCGCTGGCCGATCAGTTCGGGTCGACCCTGGTGCTCGAGGCACCCGACCACTCGGTCGAAGCCGACTGCGACCGCGACCGCATCATGCAAGTCCTCGTCGGGTTCGTCGATAACGCGCTCAAGCACTCGGGCACGGGAGGCAGAGTCTACCTCTCGGCGCGGCAGCGCGAAGACACCGTCACGCTCGAGGTCCGTGACGAGGGGCCGGGTATCGAGCCGGACCTCATTCCTCGGCTGTTCGACCGGTTCTTCCGGGTGGACGAGTCACGGGCGACGCCTCGCGGCACCGGCCTGGGGCTGTCTATCGCCAAAGAGATCATCGAAGCACACGAGAGTAGCGTGGAAATCGAATCGCGCATCGGCGAGGGCACGGCCTTCCGGTTCGACCTGCCCGTCGCTCGCTAGCACAACCCTAACACCGCTCGAATCCGAACTTCATCGCAGACGCGTAGAGTCTTGTGTGACGGATGTCCGGCCGTTGCCGCAGCCCCTGAGCGGCGGTGACCATTCCGGCGGCGGTCGGACTCGCATCGAAGGGAGTCCGTCATGCAGGAAGTCAGGGCCACCAAGCAGACCGGCCTCGAAGACGTGGCGCGGATTATCGCCCGAGGGTCCGTCATCGCCGGGGGGCTGTTCTGGATCGTCGCCGCGTTCTCCGGGCCATTCATCTACCACGGAGTCGATCTTCCGAGTTCGCTGAAGATCGCCATGTGGCCTTTCATGGCAGCTGCCGTCACCCTGTTGATCGGTTGGTTCTACGAACGTCTTGCCGCGCTGCTTCTGGTCGCCGCCTCGGCTGCCGTTCTGTTGTGGGGCACGCTGTACCAGTGGGAGCCGGGGCTATGGCTGATCATGGGCTTCGTCCTCATCGCGCCGATGGCTCTGGCGGCCCTCCTGTTCTTCCTGGCCGCGAGGCTGGAGGCAGATCGTGCGCCGCTGGCCGAAGAGCCCCATGTCTCGCCCGCCTCGATGGTTCAGGGGACGCGCTCGACCGGCTACCCATCGCATGCGGCCTGGCCGCGCACCGGTGGGACTCAAGCCCGATCGCGGTAGCGCCGAGCGGCGGCGTACCCGCAACCGACCGGCTCCGTTCGGGCAGATGAGCTTCCGCAACACTGTGCGCGGGCGGACGTGGGCGCTATCTTTGTCGAGAAGGCTGCCGGGGTCTGCGGGGTGTGATGGTCGAGGGAACGAGCAATCGGGTTGAGAAGAGCGCCGCGGCGTCGTATTTTGGCGGACTCGCTATCGTTTCCCTAGGGATGCAGGTGCTTACCGGCATACTGCTCGCGTTCTCGTATCAGCCCACGACCGATCACGCGTACGCCAGCACATACTACATCTCCAACGTCATGGCCTACGGCTGGCTGGTCCGGACGATTCACGCCTGGGGTGGAATCCTGGCGGCGGGTTTTGTCGTCGCGCACGCCCTCGCTGTATTCGTGACGGCATCGTACAAGCGGCCCCATCGAGCCCGAGCCAACGCGAACTGGATACTCGGACTCTTTGCGGGAATCGTGATCGCTGCGATGGGCTTCACAGGGCGATTGTTGCCATGGGACCAGCTTGCCTACTGGAGCACTGACGCGGGCCTCTCCCTGCTCGAGAAGGTCCCCGTATTAGGCGGCTTGATCGAGGCGGCGCTGACAACGCCCGAGGGGACAGCCGGAACGCTGCTTACCAGATTCTTCGCCGCTCATGTGATCTTGCTGCCTGCGGGGCTGCTGACCATGATCGTTGCGCACGTATGGATCGCACGGGACCGTTTCCTTACCCAAGAGTGCAAGTCGCCCGCAGGTGAGACCGAGACCGATGGCGCGGAAGTGCCGCAGATCGGCGCACCCTACTCGGTCAGGCTGGCATCGGCCGCCACCACGATTGTGCTGCTTCTGTCCGTGTATACGGTGCTTGCGATACTCGCGCCGGCAACCCTTGAGGTCAGAGCCGACCCATCGGGTTCCGCGACCACGTTCCGTCCCTCCTGGCAGCTCCTACCGCTGTACTTCCTCGACCGCTTCCTCCCCGTTTCGCTTGTCGCCGCCGTTGCGCTGGCTCTCGTGGCCGGGCTCGCGGCTCTGCCGTACTTGGACCGCGGCCCATCCCGCCGGTCCTCCGACCGCGTACTGGTCCTCGGGTTGGGATTTGCGCTTGCCGGGAGCCTCCTTGCCCTCGGAATCCTCGGCGCGGCATCCTGACCGCTCGCGGATGGGACGCGCAGAACCGCGCACGCGACGAGGGGGCCGGCCGCAGCCGACCCCCTCGATGGGTGCATTGCGTTCTGGTGGTGAGACCTACGAGTACCTGCGAGCCGTGGCAACCGCCAGCTCGGGGTTGCTGGCCAGCTTGAACTCCAGGGCCTTGTATTCCTGGCGAGCCAGCCAGAACAGGACCGCCGCGGTCAGCATCGGGCCGATGAGGAAGATCGTCAGCAATATCCAGACACCGATCTCGAACTGCGTGATCACGCCCCAGTAGACCACTGCGGCCGAGGCAACAGTGAGCATCACTGCCGCTACGCGCTCCCAATACCAGCCGATCACGAGGGTGACCAGCGAGGCGAAGAGCGGGACAGCCGCCGCCATCAGCGCTGCCTGGGCGCCGGACTCGCGGAAGGAGAACAAGCCCGCGAAGGCCGCGATCCCCCAGAACACGCCGCCAAGGATGACGAACGCCCGCGCGATGCCGCGCTCGAGTTGAATCCTGCGCTGGATCGCCTCGGTCCACGCCTTCTCTACAGAGCCCGCAGAAGCGCGGACCCGGTCACGGCGTGACACGACGACATCGTACAGCATCACTCCGGCAAGGATTGGTATTGCCACCGCAAGAACTGCGGCGAGCAAGGGCCCAAGGACCATGAGTACGGCTCCGAAGATCTGCATCTGTCTCACCTTCCATGCGTTGGTCACCTGAGAGACGACAGGAACTACCGATAGTATTGCCTGTGCACGGCGTGAGCAGGTTCGCAGGCGGTTTCCCTCTTGTTAGGGTTGTGTAAGAGGGGCGCGGGGGCGTTCCGCAGGTGGAGAAGCGGTCGCGTCGCTCACCCCCGAGAGGACGACTTCGGTATGGCAGAACGAACACGCTGAGGCACTGTGACACTCGGTGCAGCTCGAGTCGCCGCGTTCCCTCACGAACGCCGGGTGTGCCTCCAACCAGCCATCCTCGTGATTGAGGTGACACTTCTTGCAGTGGCTCATGCTGTGGCACGTGTAGCAGACCCGCGTGTCGGCGCGAGCCCGTTTCGGGTGATCGGCCAGCCAGCGCTCCTCTGACTGGTGAGATGGCGGCTTCTCAGCATGACAGTCGTCGCAGAACTTCAGGCCGAAGTCGTGGCACGCGAAGCAGCTGTCCATGCCGACCTCCAGCGCTTCGCTTCCGTGGACGTCCAGCCACCCGTCCTGTTCGTGACGAGGAGTCCAGGGAAGCTCCCGTCCCCCGTGACAGCCGGCGCATTCAGACGGAGCGATGATCTGCGAGAGGTACGGCTGTGCGTGGCGAATCGCTCTCGCGCCGGAATGGCACATCGTGCAGTCGGCGTGCAAGTCCTCTTCGCGCATGTGGGAGTCCGGTTGAGAACCGGGGAACGACGAATGGCACTGCTTGCAGAAGCCAACGTCGACCCAACTGACGGCGGATGTCGCGGTACGCGACCCTATGTGTACCGAAGGATGGCATTCGGGACACCCGAGGTTCTGGAGCAGCTCGCTTCCAAGATGGATCCGGTGCACGGGAAGATCCGAGTGAAGCCTGTCACCGTGACAGGCGACACACTGCTCGCGCGTCTTGGACCGTGCCGCGTAGTGGATGCTCTGCAACTCCTGAGTCTCCTCGATAGGCAACACCCAGTACCGCAGCGACCACGCCCACGTGGTCCAGGTGCGCGTCGAGGATCTGTGCGGCGTACTCGTGAGTAGGAGTGCGGCTACGAGGATGGCCAAGAGCGCGCTCGCAGCAGCGAGCCGTGACCAATGTGTACGCGCTGAGGCCGACATGGCTACGGCTCCCTGAGGCGATAACCGTATCCCCGCATGGTGAGGAGGTACGCTGGGTTCTTCGGATTCGGTTCGAGCTTCTCCCTGATGTTATGGACGTGGACATCGATCGCGCGCTCGTCGGCAACGTGTGACGTCTCCCAGAGAGATGCGAGTATTGCGTCGCGCGAGAAGGCAATGCCGGGGTGGCGCGCCAGGTGGAGAAGGATGTCGTACTCCGTACGGGTGAGCTCCACGACATGGCCGTGCATGCGCACTTGGCGCGACAGTGTGTCGATCTGCAAGTCGCCTACGACGACCGGCGCGCGGCTGTCGAGCCACGGACCGGCTCGTCTGAGGATCGCCTTCACACGACTGACCAGCTCTCGCGGCGAGAAGGGCTTGGTCACGTAGTCGTCGGCCCCCAGCTCCAGGCCGAGGATACGGTCGACCTCGTCGGCCCTGGCCGAGAGCATCACAATGGGTACATCGGAGTGGGCCCGCAGCTCGCGCGCTACGTCCAGGCCCGACTTGCCCACGAGCATCACGTCCAGGATCACCAGCGATGGCGAGACTCGCTGAAAGATCGACTCGGCAGCCTGCGCGTCGGTCGCGGTGTGGACTTCGTAGCCTTCCTCGGTCAGCGCGTAGTCGACTATCTTCAGGATTGATTCCTCATCGTCGACCACGAGTATCTTCTGGTTCGGCATGGTTCGACACCCGCTCCATCTACCGCACGAGAGCCAGACCCGGATCGAAGTTGAGCGACGGCACCTCACCGTGGCAGCGGATACAGAAGTCCGCTTCGTGGCAAGCCTCGCAGTTACGACGGGACTCGACCTTGTCGCGGTGCACGGCTCGCCAGTCTTCGCCGTGCGACGCCGGCCTGCGCGTGTGGCAATCCCTGCACCACTCCTCAGTCCAGCCGTGGCACTCTTCGCATTCGGGGTCGTCGCCTCGCGATGCGTGAATCACTGTCCAGTCGTCCTTCAGGTGGTAATCCGGGACCGCCTTCTCGGTGTGACACGCCGTACATGTGTCCTTGGCCTTGTCGCCGTCATGACATCGCAGGCATCCCGACATCGGCGGGATGTAGTCTCCCTTCGGGCTCGTTTCATGCACGAGGAAGTTGTGGCACTCGACGCAATCCATCCCGAGGACCGAGACGTGCGCCTTGTGCGGAATCCGCAGATCGCCCTCGGGAGAGACGCTGCGAAGCTCGTCGTGACAGGAGAGGCAAGCCGCGTTCGTCGGCGTGTCGAAGACGCTCGGTTCGCGAGATCGCCACAAGAACGACAGATAGAATTCGCCTACCATGCGCGCGTTGTAGGATGCCCGGGCCACCGTCCTCGGCGGGACATGACAGTCCTGGCACGCCGCCTTCACGTGGGTCGACTCGGACCAAGGCTCGTAGTACTCGCTCATGCTCGAATACCTGCCGAAGAACGAGGGCTGCAACGCGAAGTAGCCGGGGAGGACGACGAACAGCAAGACCCCCGCGACCGCGACGCCGGCCACCGCGAAGCGCCTACGTCTGCGCGAGCCGCGCGATCCGAAGATGCGGGCAGGCCACCGCCTCCAGCGCGGGGGTGTCATCGTGTCCTGGCTCAAGTCGATTCCTAGTCTCTCATCGATGCACGAACGTCATCAGTGGCATTCGGCGCAGAACTCTTCGCCACCGTGACACACCAGACAGCCATCGCCGCGTTCCTCGGCGACAAGCGCGTGTCCCTTCTTCCAGTTCCCGACGTGGGACGCAGGGCGCTTCTCATGGCACTCGGCGCAGTACTCCGGCGTCCAGTCGTGGCATTCGGCGCAGTCGATCGTGTCGATCATCTCGCTGTGGACGAGCAGCCAGTCCTCACGAGCGTGGTTCTCGGGGGCCTGCTTGCGCGTGTGGCAGTCGAGGCATTCGTTCGAGGCCGTGTCGCCGTCGTGGCAACGCTCCAGGCAACCCTCCATCTCGGGCCTGTTGAACCCACGCCTGTTCAGGGAGTGCACGAGGTCCTCATGACATGTCACGCATTGCATTCCGAGGATCTCTACGTGCGCCTTGTGCGGAATCAAGAGGTCGCCCGCGGGTGAGACGCTGCGATAGGCTGTGTGGCATCGCTGGCAGGCCTCCCGCTCTGGTGCGTCGAGAATGTCCTCGCTGCCCGGACCCCGGACCAGCTGCGCATAGAACGCAGGCACCGACTTGGCAGCGAATGCGAGGAACGGGACGGCCCCGGGTTTGATGTGGCATTCGGCGCACGAGATTCGAGAATGCGTGGACACGGACCAGTGCTCCATGCGGTCGCGCAGCTCCGGATAGCGACTGTGATACCCGGGTTGCAGCATCGAAACGACCGGCAGCACCAGCGCGATCAAGACCGCGAGGACGGCCGCGGCCGCGGCCCACTTGGCCAACCGCCTTCGAACACTGGGCGTCTCGGGGGGAGCGCCTTCGGTCTGGCTCTCGGAGGTTGGGGCTCCCTCAGCCACCCTAACCCATCTCCTTGAACTGCTCGTGACAGTCCTCGCACCACGGCTTTTCGTGACACGTCAGACAGCGCGGGTCGTCGATCGAGTCAGTCTGCTTCGAGTGACGACCGATCCAGGTGTCCGTCGAGCCATGAAACGCAGGACGCTGGAGGTGGCACTCGTCGCATTCACCCTCGGACTGGTGGCAGCGCAAGCACTGCGACTTGTCCTTCAGGGCCTCGGCGCCGTGATAGGTGGTGACCCACTCAGGCTTGACATGCAGCTCCTCGATCGCCTTCACGCCTTCCTCGAACGACAGATTCGAGAAGTCTGGGCGCTCGCCGGTCGTATGGCATTGCTGGCACTGGGAGACCTCATGGCACTGCTCCAAGCAGCCGTTGTCTCCGACGACTTGTACGACCTTGGGGTGCTCGGTCGTCCACTCCTCGCCGGACTGGCGCAGAACGTGATGGCAGTCGAAGCACTCGTCGCTCTGCTTGGTCCCGACGTGGCAACCGTAGGCGACACAGATGCCTGAGAACGGCATCTGCTCGTGCTCTGCCATGTAACTCTCGAGGTGCGCTGTCCACTTGTGACACTCGACGCACTCACGGGTCTCGGCTGCCACGCTCTGGTGCGCCGGGTGAGGGATCCTCGCCAGCTGTTCTGAATCGGACACCCAGTCCCCCTCGTGGCAGCTCAGACACGCCTCCCTGCGCGGAGGCTGGAATGTGAAGAACTCGGGCGTCTTGTCCGTGCGGACCAGACTCACGTAGAAATCGCCGATCAGGGACAAGCCGTTCCGGATAGCGGCAGTCTGATGACAGGAGCGGCAACCGATGCCCTCGTGCGCAGACTCCTCGAGATTGACGTACCGCCGCTCCAGCAGGTGGTAGCGGGAGAAGAACTGCGGCGTCGAGGTGGCCACGAGTGGCACCGCGACCGCGACCGCGACAACTGTCGTGAGGACGATGGCAGTCACGAGAATGACTCTCCGCGCCTTCCGCCCTGCCGGCCGCGGTTGTGTCGTCGGCGCGCTCACAGGGGTCTACCCCGCATCGAGCGCGCGCTCGGGGACGATCCCTGGGTGCGCGGCTTCCTCGGCATCGTCCTCTTCGAGCTCGGTCCGCCACGGCTCGTAGTGTGCCTCCTCGTGCTCGTGCTCGGGCACGGCGAGCGGCAGGACCTTGGCGCCGATCGTCATGAACAGCAGGCCGAGGGAGACTAGTCCCACAGCGAGCAGGATCTCCACCAGACTCGGCAGGTATGGAGTCTCGTATTGGCCGAGAGTGCCGATCGAGAAGCCCATGCTCATGAGCGTGTAGCGCTTGAAGAAGATTGCGACCACGTACATCGCCGACGCGGTGATCTGTATCTTGGGCAGGTGGCGCGTGCTCCTGGGGGCGAGCAGGGCGAACGCGCCGATTCCAAGAACGAGCACGGGCAAGAACATCCAGGCGTACGGCCCCGTGAAGAACAACGTCATCCGTTCCGTGTGGCCAAGCTTCGCCGCCGTCGGCCAGTACACCGTGATGATCTCGGCCAGCAGCAGGAACAGGTCGATGATGATGACCGTCGCCAGCAGCGTCGCAAGACTCCGAAACATGCTCTTCTTGAACTTGAGCACGCCGAAGTGCTGCATGATATACGCGCAGATCAGAAGCAAAGCGACGCCCGAGGCCGTCGCCGACGTAAGGAAGATCGGCACCATGACCGCGCTGTTCCAAAGCTCGCGCGACTTGTTGAGGGCGAGCACGAACGCGGTCGTCGTGTGCAGATACATCGCGAACGGCAGCGCGATCAAGGTCATGCGGTGCGCGAGCTTCTCCCCGCCTTTGCCGGTGATGAGGATCCACAGGTCGGCGAAGCACAGGACCATGTAGGCGGCCGCCGCGCTGCCGGTGTAGACGAAGATCGCGGTCGGGTTGGGCGTGACCACGAACCAGAAGAACCTCCATGGCCGCACGAAGTCGGTCAAATCGCCGAGGAGAGCCACCATCACGAGAACGCCGGCCTGAAGCACCGCCAGTCGTGCAAGGGGTCTGAACTGCTCCGCGCCGAAGAGGTGCACGCTCGCGTACACGACCAATCCGCCGGCCGAGAGTCCCACGTAGTACATGTAGTTCGAGAACCACAATCCCCACGTGGTGTTGTCGCGCTGAGCCATGACGCCGGCGCCCTGTGTCAAGAACACGATCCAGCCGATGATGCCGAGAGTCGTGAATATGAGAAGCACCGTCACGAACGCCCAGTAGCGAGGACCTGCGGTCCGGAGAGCGCCGAGATCGAAGTCGACGCCGATCAATCGCTTCACGCCGGGCCGGGTTGCGGGCACGTCAGTCACGTCCATCACCCCACGTACCAGATCATCGGGTCGGTCGAGTACTCTTCCTTCAGACGCCAGACGCGCCGGGTCTTGAGCAGTTGCGACACCTCGCTGTCCGGGTCGTTCAGGTCGCCGAACTTGCGAGCTCCGACGGGACACGCCTCGGTACAGGCGGTCGTTTCGCCGTTGCGGGTCCGATGCACGCAGAACGTGCACTTCTCGACGACGTAGGCCTTCTCTTCGAGTGGCACGTCGGGGTTGGCCTCGCTGGCCGGGACCTGCGGCCGGACCCAGTTGAAGTGCCGCGCGCCGTACGGACACGTGATCATGCAGTTCCGGCACGCGATGCATTTGTTGTAGTCGATGACGACGATGCCGTCCGGCTCCTTCCAGGTCGCCTTGACAGGACAACCCTTCACGCAGGGCGGGTCCGCGCACTGCATGCACTGGACCGGCATGTACCACCTGTCTGACCGTCCGGCCTCCTCGTAGTTGAGCTCGGCTGTCTCCAGCTCGACCTTGCCGGGCTCCATCTCCAGCACCTGTATGTAGGTGAAGCCGGAGTTCCGCCCGATGTTGTTCTCCTTGACGCAGGCATACACGCAGCGGCGGCAGCCGATGCAGGCCTTGACGTCGATGACCATCGCCCACTTCTCCTTGCCTGCGGGCTTGGCGTAGTACACAGGCTTGTCGGGGTAGTTGATGGCGTGGTCGTGCTCGATGATGGAGTCGAGTACCTCGTCGCCCGTGTTCGCCTCCCCTTCGGAGGCCTGGGCCAAGTCGGCCGCCGTCGCGTTCAGCAGCCCGGGGACCGCAGCCGCGGCGAGCATGCCGGCACACACGCCAAGGCCTTCGACGAAGCGTCGCCTCGAAACCGTGATTCCCTCGGGCGCGCTCTCTTCGGCCTTGTCTCGGAGTTTGCGGTCTCCACTCATCGCTTGTGCCTTCCCACTATCAGAACGCCGATGATGCTTGCCGACGCCAGGGTGCCGACGGTCGTCAGAATCGTGAGCCACAACGGGGTATGGACCGGGGGCGGAAGCGGAGGAGACGCCAGCGGCGTGAACGGCTCGCGCTCGGACACCGCGTGGACCTCGATCCCCGTCGCAAGGAACGGGGGCAGAGCTTCGACATAGATCCACGAAGGCGAGTGCGGGTTGTGACATCCCGCCGCGGTGCACTTGGGCTGGTTCTTACCATGTATGCCGAGCTCCCACTGCTGGTACTTCTCGAAATGGCAGCGCTGGCAGACCCTCGAGACGTCATCCGCGATGTCGACGAGAGTGCCGTCCGGCAGGATGAGTTTGCCGGGGTTTCTCGTAGGATCGTCATGGCACGCCAGGCATGCGGTCTCCTCGTTGCCGAGGATGTCGTGCACCTGGAGGTCGACCTCGTGCTTCTCGAGCCCGATAGGCAGCGGCTCCGTCGGCAGTCCGTCCTCGCCGAGGAAGACCGGATGACACCTGTCGCATGGGTAGAACGCCAGCTCACCCGATGACGACAGGCGCGCGTGCGCTTCAGCGGCGGGCATGATCGCCAGAATCGCGAAGGCGACCGCGAACACGGTCAGAATCCACGACTGCCGTGCCTTTGGAGCGCTCGTCGGGTCCTGCCTTACCGGGAGCAATGTTGTGCTCATGCCCTCTCCTGAACCCCGAGTCGAATGCGTCACCCGGCAAACACCCTCCCGTAGACTTCCGTGGGTAGATGAATCCGGGAACCTGCGGCGAGTATGTTGCGATGAGACCGCAGTTGGGTTCGCGCCGGATTCATGTCCCGTTAGGGTTCTGTTAGCACCGCAGAACAGGGGCGGTTTTCGCATTATTGTGACGCTGACAGTCCCTTCATCGAGCGCCCGACAGGCAAGGAGGTGCCAGTGGATAGCACATCGAGATCCGATGCCTTGCGCCGTCTCCTGCCGTCACGCTCGTCGCCTCCCTGGGTCGTCGTCTCGCTGCTGATCGCGGGCGGGCTCGCCATCGTCCTCGCGGGAGTCTCGTACCTCGGCTCCGCGCCCGCGGTGTGCGCCTCGTGCCACGAGATGGTTCCGAAGGTCGAGACGTGGCGGGTCTCGGCGCATACCCGGGTGGGATGCCCCTCGTGCCACGAGACTCCTCGGCCGTGGTACAGGTTCTACGAGACCGTGGCCGACCGCGCCGCTCTGCTCGCGCGAGATGTGGGCGCCCACCTGTCCGCGGGAGACGGAGGCGTCTCACCCCACGACTCCATGGCGGCCTCTATACCGGACTCGACATGCGAGCGCTGCCACGATCCGTCGAGGCAGATCACGCTGCGCTACGGCACGCTCATCGATCACTCGGAGCACGCCGAACGCAACGGTTCGTGCGTCTCGTGCCACCTGTGGACCGCGCACCCCGATCCGGACACAGAGCGTTCCCTGCTTCTCATGCAGCAGTGCTTCACGTGCCACGGGCGGACACCCGACTCGGAGGCCACGGGCACGTGCGACACGTGCCACCCGGAAGAATTCGACCTCCGGCCGGCCTCTCACGAACCCGACGGCTGGCAGGCCGCTCACGGTGGGACGGCCCTGAACGGACAAGACGAGTGCCTCATGTGCCACGACGAGAGCGTGTGCTCGGACTGCCATGGCGTGCGGATGCCGCACCCCGCCGACTGGGCTTCGGGGTTGCCGGGGGGCGGGTCGCCTCACGGCCTGGCCTCGGAGAGGGACCCGGCGGTGTGCTCGCGATGCCATCCGCAGGCCCCCGAGTTCTGCGCGATGTGCCACCACGAGGGCTACGATCCGGGCAAGGGTCCGTGGGTGGAACAACACCCCGTGATGGTCGAGCAGCGTGGCGCCTCGTTCTGCTTCGACTGTCACGACCCGGTCGTGTGCATGGACTGCCATACCACGCAGCCCCTGCAGCCGGAGCCCTCCTAGAGGCACGGCTGTGCCTTCGCGCATCCCCGCGACGGTCCTCGGCATATATACTCGCAAGGATGCACGGATACACGGGCCAGATACTCCACGCCGATCTCACATCGCGGACCTCCCGCGTCGAACCGCTCGACGAGGCGATGGCGCGCGCGTTCATCGGCGGGCGGGGTCTGGGCGCGCGGCTTCTATGGGACCTCGTACCTGCTGGGACCGACCCGCTCGCGCCCGAGGCGCCACTGATTTTCGCCACGGGGCCGCTGACGGGGACCAAGGCGCCGACCTCGGGCCGCTTCTCGCTCACGGGCCGCTCACCGCTGACCGGCACGGTCCTCGACACCAACTGCGGCGGCGCGTTCGGCGTGCGGCTGAAGGCGGCCGGCCACGACGCCCTGGTCGTTACCGGAGCCGCCGATTCACCCGTCACGCTTCGCGTGGACCCCGAAGGCGTGCACTTCGACGACGCGACCGCCCTCGCCGGCCTCGAGATCGCGGCTGTGACCGCGGCGCTCGCGGAGGGTCGCACGCACACCTCGGTGGCAGCCATCGGCTCCGCGGGCGAGCGTGGGGTCAAGCTCGCCACCATAATGGTGGACGGCCGAAGAGCGCTCGGGCGCGGCGGCATGGGCGCAGTGATGGGCTCCAAGAACCTGAAGGCGGTTGTGACGAGCGGAACCGGATCGCCGGACGTCGCCCGCCCCGAGGACCTCGAGTTCTTCCTATACGAGGTCCGCAAGACCATCAAGGCAAACCCCATCACGAGCCGCGCGCTCCCCGAGTTCGGCACGTCCATGCTCGTACGTATCCTGGGGAAGCGAGGCCTGATGCCCGCGGCGAACTACCGCGAGTCGGGCGAGTCGGCGGTCGAAAGCCTCTCGGGTGAACGTCTGGCGGAAGAGTTCCTGGTCAAGCGCTCGGGCTGCTGGGGCTGCCCCATACAGTGCGGCCGCCACACTCGCACGGCGCATGCCGAGGGCCACGGGCCCGAGTACGAGACCGTCTGGGCGCTCGGCGTGAATCTGGGGATCGAGTCGCTCGAGGACGTCGTCGAGCTCAACTACCTGTGCAACGAGCTCGGGCTCGACACGATCTCGGTGGGCGGGGCGATCGCATGCGCCATCGAACTTGCCGAAGAAGGGGCCGACGGCGCTGGCGCGGGTGACGACGACCGCGCCATCCCGGTGCGCCGCGGCGACGTTCCCGCTGTACGCGCCGCGATCGAGGCGCTCGCCGCCCGCGAGGGCGAGTTCGGAGACGCGCTCGCGGAAGGCGCGCGAGAGTTCGCCGAACGCCACGGCCGGCCCCAAGCGGCGATGCACGTGAAGGGCCTCGAGCTGCCCGCGTACGACCCTCGCGGCATGCAAGGTCAGGGTCTGGGATACGCCACCAGCAATCGTGGCGGATGCCACCTGCGCGGCAACATGCTCGGGTTCGAGGTCCTCGGCACACCGAAGCTCGTGGATCGCGAGGCGATCTCGGGCAAGGCCGGCCTGCTGATCGTGGCTCAACACCTCGGCGCGGCGCTCGACTCGCTGTCGCTTTGCAAGTTCACGTCGTTCGCCCTCTCCGAGGAGCATTACGCGCGGCTCTACTCCGCCGTGACCGGCTTCGCCCTGTCGGGGCAGGACCTCCTGCTTGCGGGCGAGCGCATCTGGAACCTCGAGCGGCTCTACAACCTTCGAGAAGGCTTCACTGCCGAAGACGATCGGCTTCCCACCCGCCTTCTCGAAGAGCCCAACGCCGAGGGCGAGATCGTTCATCTCGATGAGATGTTGGCGGAGTACTATCGGTTCAGGGGATGGACGCCGTCGGGTGTGCCGACCGCAGAGAAGCTCGAACGGCTCGGGCTGACGGGGCTTGCGGACGGACCCGCCGGCGACGAGCGCGCCGGAGCGGCGGGCGGACGCGGCAAAGGGACCGAGGGGGCCTGACCATGCACGAGCAGTTCGCAGCCATAGGGCGCGACCTCTTTCAGTCCGGCGCCATCTCCAGCCACGGCGGCAACTTGAGCGTGCGGGTGGGCGACCGCGTGCTCATCACGCGGCGCGGTTCGATGCTCGGACGACTCGGCGAGCGCGACATCATCGAGACGGCGCTCGAGCATGACGACTCGGAGGTCGCGCTCGCGTCGACCGAGATCGTCGTGCACCGGGCCATCTACGCGAAGACGAACGGGCTCGCGATCGTCCACGCGCATCCAGTCCACACCATCATGCGGTCGCTGCTCGAAGACGAGATCGTCCCGATCGACTCGGAAGCCAGCTACCTGCTGCACAAGGTGCCGGTCTTCTCTCTTCCGCTCACGGCGGGCTCGAGCGAAGTGGCCGAGGTCGTCTCCGAAGGTCTCAAGGAATACAAGATCGTGTGCCTGCGCGGCCACGGGCCCTTCGCCATCGGCTCGGTGCTCGAAGAAGCATTCCAGTGGGTGTCGGCACTCGAGGTCGCCTGCCACCTGCTCAACTTGCGCGACCAGCTCGGTCAGGAGTGCAAGGAGTATCGGGAGCACGGCGAAGAGTACGGCAAGTGGTAGGCGCCACGTGCGTGGCCGGCCTCCCTACGCCGTGCTGAGAGCGCTTACTATCCGGTCCACGACCTCGTCGAGGATCTCGGGAGTCGTGGCGAAGTTCAGTCGAGCGAAGCCGTGCCCCTGCTCGCCGAAGTCGGGGCCGGGTGAAAGCGCCACGCGCCCATGTTCCAGCAGGTACTCTGCCGGCTCGCACGGAAGGTCGAACCGCCGAAAGTCGAGCCACGCCAGATACGTCGACTGAGGCTTGTCGAAACCAACGGAGGGGAGTTCGCGCGCGAGCCGTTCGGCGAGCCGTTCGCGATTGGACTCGAGGACACGAAGCATGTCCTCCAGCCAGCTCTCCCCTTGCGTCCAGGCAGCAAGCGTCGCATGCGCGCCGAAAGCGTTGACCCCGCCGAGCAGGTGCGGGAAGAGCTCGTCCACCGCGTCGGCGATCGCGGAATCGCCGAAGTGCGCAACCCCGCAATTCAGCCCGCCAAGGCTGAAGGTCTTGCTTGCGGCCGTCACGGTGATCGCCTGCTCGGCCGCGACGCCCCCGATCGTCGAGAACGGGACGTGCGCCGAGCCAGGGAACACGAGGTCCTGCCAGATCTCGTCGCTGATCACGGGCAACCCGAACTCCTCGGCGATGCTCGCGACGGCCGAAAGCTCCTCGGCATCGAAGACGCGGCCGACGGGATTGTGTGGCTGGCAAAGCACGATCGCCCTGGTGGTGTCGTCGATAGTCCGCCGAAGACGATTCGCGTCGATCCGCCATCCGTCCGGATCGAGGGGGCAGTCCACCACTCTTCGCCCGGCCTGTCCGATCATGCGGAAGAACACGGGGTACACCGGCGTGAAGAAGAGGATGCCGTCCCCGGGGCGGGTGAGGACCGAAAGCACGGCCGCAATCGGCTGCAGGACGCTGGCGAAGAGGCGGACGCGCTTCGTGTCGGGCCTCCACCCGTACCGCCGCGCCGACCAGTTCGCCCATGCCTCCGGGATCCGCTCGTGGGCGAAGATGTTGTAGCCGGTGTCCCCGCGATCGATCATGCCGCGCAGCGCCGCGACGATCGGCGGGGCCGTGAGGAAGTCCATGTCGGCGACCCACGCAGGGACGACGTCTTCGTCGAAGTACGTCCACTTGATCCCGGTGAGAGCGCGCAGGCGCCTGATGTCGGAGTCCCGGCTCATGCGCATCACGATACACTGCACGATACGATGCTCAAGTCGGACGATTCGGGCGCAACGATGGACGATCGCGAACTCAACCGGGCGACCCTGGCGCGCCAGATGCTCCTGGGGCGGGTCGCCATGCCGGTGGGAACGGCGGCGCGCGGCGGCATAGACTACGAACTCCTGGAGGTCGCTCGTGGGTGAGGAAGCCTTGAAGGTTGCGCGGCACATGGCCGCTGGGCGCTCGCCCCGCGAGGCCGCTTCCCGCACGGGCGCCGCTTGGGATGAGAAACGCCGACAGCTCACGCTGCCGTTCCTCGGCGCGACCGCCTCGGTGACCTTCCCGGACCTCAATGTCGCGATCGACGACCGGCGAGCCCCGTCGCACATCGCCGCGCTCGTCCTGTATCACATCGCGCTCTCCGATGGTTCGACCCCGACCGGGGAATGGATATCCTTCGCGCAGCTGCCGGATGCTTCTTTCTACGTCACAGCGTTTCGCGGCTACACGGGAGCGCGTATCGCCCGGCACTTCTCGACGCTGCATGCAAGCTCTCTGGGTAATGCCGTCGGATCCCTCGGCGGTGAGCGGCTGCCTGGTCTGGCCGACAACGCCTGGTTCATACCGGCCCTTCCGCACGTTCCCCTGGCGCTGCTCTGGTGGGACTCCGACGATGAGTTCGAGGCCAGGGCGGAGCTGCTATTCGACGCTACAGCCTCCCATCACCTGACTACCGACGGCTGCGCGCTACTCGGATCCGTTCTGACCTCGCAGCTCGTTGCGCAGGCGGGATAGTCGTCCACGTGCCGCCCGGGGGTACCATCGAGACGATGGAGATTCCCGAACCGACAGATGCAGTTCGTGGCATCGCCCACGCGCTCGAAGCCGCGGGCCACGACGCCGTGCTCGTGGGCGGCGCGGTCCGGGACGCCCTGCTCGGCGCTGAGACCCACGACTGGGACCTCGTTACCGATGCGTCCACCGCTGAGCTCCGCTCGCTCGCGTCGGGCGTGCCGGGCATTCGCTCGGTGTACGACATCGGAGAGCGTTTCGGCACTCTCGGCATGGCGCTCGAGGACGGCAGCGTGCTGGAGGTTTCGCGCTATCGGTCCGACGCACGAGCCGCGCCGACGCCTGCCGAACGCTTCGCGATCGACGCCGGACACAGGGACTTCACCATCAACGCGATCGGCTACGACCTGGCATCGGCCGCTGTGCTGGATCCCGTGCGTGGACGAGCGGACCTCGAGGCCCGGCTGCTCAGGGCGCCCGGCGTCCCGCGCGAGCGCTTCGCCGAAGACCCCGTGCGCGTCCTTCGCGCCGCGCGATTCGTCGCGGAGCTCGACTTCGGCCTCGAGCCCGAGACGGCCGAAGCGATGAGCGAAGCGCCGCCGAGACTCGGCGAGGTCGCCGTCGAGCGGGTTCGCGACGAACTCACGAAGTTGCTCGTAGGCGCGTACGCTCCCGCAGGTCTCCGCGTGCTGCGGCAAAGCGGAGCTCTCCGGATTGTCCTGCCTGAAGTGGCGGTGCTCGAGGGTGTCTCTCAGCCGACCTTCCACGACCTGGACGCGCTCGATCACACCGTTGAGGCCGTAGGACTAGCACCGGCCACCCCGGTGTTGCGTTGGGCGACACTCCTCCACGACATAGGCAAAGCCCCGACCCGAAGTGTTGAGCCGGACGGCCGTATACGTTTCTTCAAGCATGCGCGCGTCGGCGCCGACATCGCTCGCGAGATCTGCGGGAGATTGCGATTCTCCACCGCGGACACCGCGGCCGTCGTTCACCTCGTGGCAGAGCACATGCGCCTTGGAGACGTCGACTTCGACAGCTCGAGCTCAGTGGACCGTGCGGTGCGCAAGCTCGACATGTACGCGGACCCGTCCGGCAAACGCGCGCTCGTCACCGCCGAGGATGCGGTCGAACTCACCCTCGCAGACTTCGCCGCCACCGCGCACCGCGACGAAGCGCCGGTTCTCGGCGCGCTGCTCCGCGATGCGGTCGCCGCATCGCGCGAGCGCGGGACCAGGCGTGCGATCGTCTCCCCGATCAGCGGACAGGACATCATGCGCACCTTCGGTCTCGCCGAAGGACCTGCGGTCGGCGTGGCGAAGCGCGCGGTGGAAGCGGCGATCGGACGCGGAGAGCTTGCGGCCGATGACGTACACCGCGCGTATGACATAGCGGAGGCGGCACTCGCCGAAGCCGGGACGGCCGGGTCGCCACGCGGTCCGGGTGTCGCAGAGTGAGGGGAGGAGGACAGCGATGCTGTCGATTCTGCAAGACATCACAGTGATCTTCGTCCTCGCCGTTGCCGCCGCCATCCTCTGCCATCGGCTGAACCTGCCCTCATCGATCGGGTTGCTGCTCGCGGGTGTTCTGGCCGGCCCCGATGCCTTGGGCCTTGTGCGCAATGCACACGAGATCGAACTCATAGCTGAGATCGGCGTCGTGCTCCTCCTGTTCGTGATCGGTCTTGAGTTCTCTTTGGGGGACCTTTCGCACCTGCGCCGCCAGTTCACCCTTGGCGGCTCGATCCAGTTCTTTGGGACCGCCGTTGTCATCGGGGCGGCGACCTACCTGATGGGATCCACGGCTGGTCAGAGCGCATATCTCGGTTTCGTCGTTGCTCTCTCCAGCACGGCGATCGTGCTCAAACTGCTCCAGGACCGCGCCGAACTCGACTCGCCCCACGGCCGCTCGGTGCTCGCCTCCCTCATATACCAGGACATGGCGGTCGTTCCGCTCATGCTCATGGCCCCCCTCCTCGCGGGGACTCTCGGCGACTCCCTTGCCGTCTCCGTCGGAACGCTGTTGGCGCGCGTTGCGGCGGTCGCCTTATTCGCCTTCGTGGCCTATCGGTGGCTTGTGCCGTGGCTTCTCGAGCGCATCACCGCCACGCGAAGCTCCGAGGCGTTCCTCCTGGGAGTCATCGCGATCTGCATCGGCATCGCGTGGCTGACTCAGTCCCTGGGGCTTTCGCTGGCGCTCGGTGCGTTCATCGCCGGTATCCTGATTTCGGAGTCGGACTACTCTCAGCAGGCAGTGGCGGTGATCCTACCGTTCCGCGATGTGTTCATGAGCCTCTTCTTCATCTCGATCGGTCTGCTGCTGGATGTCCAGTATCTGCTCGAGCACCCGCTTCGACTGGCAATGCTTACCGGAGGCATCCTCCTGATCAAGCCGCTGATCGGGGCTTTCGCAGCCCTTGTCGTCGGTCTGCCGGCGCGCAGCGCGGTCCTTTCCGGCCTTGCCCTGGGGCAGGTCGGTGAGTTCTCACTCGTAGCCACCCAGGCGGCGGTCGTAGTGGGACTGCTCGGCTCGGAGTGGTTCCAGACGGTATTGGACACCGCTGTGCTCACGATGCTCTTGACCCCGGTACTCTTCGCGATAGGGCCGAGTTGCGCAGAGGCGCTCTGCAGCACCCCGCTCGCCCGCTTCGAGCGACGCGGGTTCACGCCGGCGCGTGTGGACTCCGCTCATTCGTACTCCGGTCACGTGTTGATCGTCGGCTTCGGCGTCACGGGTGCCAACGTGGCGCGAACCGCGAGGGCGGCGAACGTTCCCTATGCCATAGTCGAACTCAACGCAGCGACTGTGCGCTCCGCAGCCGCCCAAGGAGAACCCATCCACTTTGGCGACGCCACGCAAGAAACCATCCTGCGCCACGTGGACGCCGACAAGGCAAAGGCGATCGTGGTCGTCATCGACGATCCGCCGGGGGCGCGGCGAATCGTCGAACTCGCGAGGCGGATAGCACCCGATGCGTACGTCCTCGTCCGCAGCAGATACCTGCGGGAGGTCGAACCGCTGCACAGGCTCGGCGCCGACGAGGTCATAGCCGACGAACTCGAAGTCTCGATCGAGATCTTCGCCAGAGTGCTCGCACGCATGCTCGTGCCTCGCGAGGACATCAAGCGTCTGATCGGCGAGGTGCGCGGTGATTGGCGCCGAATGGCCCGCACGTTTGCCAAGCACGCCACCTCCGTTCCTGATCTCCGAGTGGACGTGCCCGACCTGATCACGCACACGCTGAGAATCGGATCCTCGTCCCCGCTCGCGGACTCACCATCGCGGAGAGTCGCTTGCGCGCCGACCACGGCGTCACCGTACTGGCAGTGACCCGGGATCACGAGTCGCTGGGCAACCCGCACGGCGAGACGGTGCTCGAACCCGGTGACGTGCTGTTCGTTATCGGCCCGCTCGACTGGGACCCTGCCGGCGTTCAATGACGCTAGGGCGTGGCAGCCTCGGCGACCGGTTCGACCTCAACAGCCTTCACGGGAACCAGGAAGAACACCGCGTACCGCGCGAACGCGTACACGACCATCGCTGCGGCGAGTATGTCGATCGCCAGGAGAATCGCATGCGGGAACAAGGGACCCGCATCCGTCGAAGCGAACAATGCCTGGGCCTGCTTGAGCGCGATAGCGGAGATCACGAACGGGAACGTGAGCGCCGCGCAACTGGGGCAGAACCCGAGACGAAGGATCCGGGGAAGCCGCCAGAACACGTAGGCCAGACTCAGGCCCGTCATCGCCAGCAACAGGTACACGACGTACGAATCCCTGGCAGGGACAACCGTGAGATACCCGACAAGCAGCAGGCTGGGCGGTGCCGCGAATATGGCGACCGTGGGTAGCGCCGGTTCCGGTACGTCCCCGTGTTTCAGCATGCGATATCCGACCACCGGGAGCGCGATCGCGTAGCCACCGAATCCCGCGTACAGCAGCACCCGGCCGAGCGGAACGGCGTCGAAGACAGGGCTCGTGACGCTTCCTACCACGAAGCCGACGAACGCGAGGAACCAGCCGGGAAGCGCCTGGGAGACGTCGAACGACCGGACGAGCCGCACCATGAACGTGGCAGATACGAGAAGCTGCAGTGCAAGCGCCACCATCCACACCACCGTCGCGGGCATCGCGGCATAGGGTTTCACGTAGGTGGCCAGTAGCATCACCGCCATGAAGAACGCTGGGAAGACGGCAAGTGCTGCCGGATTGCGCAGCTCCGAGCGAACGCGGGCGGAGTCAAGCGCCATGCGGGCCAAGATCAGGACAGCAGCAGCTGCTGCGGTCACGCCGCAAATCGACTTGAGCGCTGTCGAGTAGGAGGACAGGAGGTTGCCGAGCCCCGCCAGGCCCAATGCAAGAGCCGCCATAGTCAGCGGCACTCTCCGGATGAGCGCCATCTCTCAGCCCACCTTCCGATACGCGCCTCTGTCTGCTTCGCGGGCGATGATCTCGGCCGTCTTGGCCGCCATCTCCCCGGTGAAAGCGACACACTGCGCCTTGTGCTCGCCGCTTGCCATGTCCATGCCTTTGGTCTGGACGCTGCAACACAAGACACGATGGCTGTCACGGAATGCCTGCTGGAGCTCATTGGCCAGTTCCAGAGTCCTCACCGACTTGGGGTCCGTCGGCGAACTCGGACCGGTTCGGCCGAAGAGGTAGCCGAGACTCAACACCCCACCCGAGACAGCGCCGCACATGCACTTCGAGCGTCCGACACCCACCGGGAAGCCGGATGCAGCCGCTATCAGCTCCTCAGGCATCTCGGGAGCGATGTTGTCCCGAACCGACGCAACTATCGCCTCTGAGCAGTAGTACTGTCCGCGCCGAAAGTACTCCTCGGCATCTTCCCTTACCTTGTCCACGCTAACTGCCGGCTCCATGTCGGGGTCTCCCTTATCTCCTCGCACGTCTTGCTCAGGCAGCATCGCGGCTCAGGGTCGAATAACCATAGTCTATCACTTCCATTTGCACAAGTGATATCGTGGGCGCACCGGCTCCCCCGTGTGCGCCCCGCGTCGACCGCGGCCGGATTCTGCTCCACGGCGGCGGGGTACACAGTCACCCAAGGGGTGGTGGCCGTGTCTGATGAGCGATTCGACGTCGTGATTCTCGGAACCGGAACCGCTGGTGAGTTCGCCGCTCACCGGCTCGCGGACCGGGGCCGTACCGTTGCGGTGGTGGAGCGTGAGCGCGTGGAAGGCGAGTGTGCCTACTGGGCGTGCAACCCGAGCAAGACGCTTCTCCGGCCGGTCTCGTTGTTGGGTGAGAGCATCAAGTGCTTCGGAACGGAGCCGGTCTCCCTCGACTGGCCGAAGATATCCGAGTATCGCGACGAGATGGTCCGGCATTATGACGATTCCGTTCTCGTCGGCAGACTCACGGACAAAGGCGTCACCTTCGTCCGTGCGGAGGGCCGCCTGGACGGGCCGGGCGTCGTGATCGCCGGCGACCGTGTCCTCACGGCTCGAGATGTCGTGATCGCGACCGGCTCGGAACCTGTGATCCCGCCCATCGACGGCCTTCACGAGACCGGGTACTGGACCAACCGCGAGGCGGTGTCCGTGACCGAGATTCCGCGGAGCCTGCTGTTCATAGGCGGGGGCCCGGTGGCCGTCGAACTCGGCCAGATGCTGCGCAGGTACGGTGCGGAAGTGACGATCGTCGAGCGATCGGGCACGCTCTTCCACGCCGAGGAACCGGCCCTGGGCGAGCTTCTGCTCGTCGCGCTCCGGGGTGACGGCATCGACGTTCGCCTGGGGGTAACGGTGCAGCGCGTGGGCCGGGACGGCGATGGGAGCGTGTGTGCCCTCTCGGACGGTTCCGAAGTCCGCAGCCAACATGTGGTCGTCGCCGTTGGGCGCCGGTCGCGCACCTCGGGGATCGGCCTCGAAACGGTAGGCCTCGAGCCGACGCATCACGGCGGCATCGCCATCGACGAATACGGACGAGCTGGTGAGGGCCTCTGGGCGATCGGCGACGTCGTCGGCCCCCCGTTCTTCACCCATCGGGCGATGTATCACGCGCGCTGCGTGGCGGCGAATATCGTCGAGCCTTCCCGCGCACTCGACGAGCGGGCGATTCCGCGCGTGACTTTCACGGACCCCGAGATCTCGGCGGTCGGCCTCACGGAGGCGCAGGCCAAGGCACAGGGCCTCGACGCGATGTCGGCCAGTCTGCCTTTCGAGGAACTCGACCGCCCCTACACGTATCAGACAGACTGGTCGGGCGTTGGCATCCTGGTAGTCGAGCGTTCGACCGGCGAGATCCTCGGCGCATCCGCTTGCGGTCCCCTGTCGAGCGAGTGGATCCACGTGGCGTCGGTGGCGATCAAGGCACGGCTCCCATACGCCGACTTGCGCGATCTCATGTTCCAGTTCCCTACGTTCGCCGAGGTGTACTGGCATCTTGGAGAGGAGCTCGACGCGGCGGCCGGATGATGCGCACGCACACCTGCGCGGCCGTCTCGCCCGCGTGCTACGTCACCGGGAGCGGGTCCGGCGCCGGCTCGCGAGGTCCTTCGCCAAGAGTCCCACGTTCGGGACCACGCGCGGCGTGGCCCGCCGGTAGTCCGAATATTCTGAGCCGAACCGCTCTTCGAGCTCCTTCTCCTCGCCGACAGACCAAGCCTGCGTCAGCAGCAGCCACCCAAGCCCGGCCAGCACCAGGGTCCCTCTCCGAGCGACCAGTCCGAGCCCGGTCAGGGTCAGACTGAGACCCGCATACAGCGGGTGGCGGACGTACCTGTACGCTCCGGTCACGATCAGATCGTCGGAGCGGCCGAGCCGGCCTCTCGAGCGAAGCGAGAGCAGCCCCCAGAGCAGGGCCGGGAACCATGCGACGACCAGGAGCGCACCGAGCAGTACGCTCGCACCTCGAACCGTTCCTCTCCAGGTTGCATCTGATACCGTGTGCATGGGCAGCCATACCTTGGATTCGATCAAGAAAAGGGACATCGCATGGCGATTATTCCGAAAACGGACCCGACTATACGTTCCCAGCTTGCCGAGCTCGGTCTGGCCGGCACCGGCGCCATCCACCGGAACCTCCCACCGGCGGAACTCGTGGCCCGCTCCCTCGCGCGGGGCGAAGGCATCCTGGCGGCGAACGGAGCTCTGGTCGTGAAGACCGGCGAACCTTCCGGCCGCTCCCCCGAGGACCGAGTCATCGTCTCGGAGGGGCCGGCCGCCGAACAGGTGTGTTGGGGTGACGTGAACGTCCCGTGCGAGCCCCCGCTGTTCGACCGGCTGCTCGATAAGGCGCGCGGATACCTGCACGACCGCGACCTCTACGTGTTCGACGGCTTCGCCGGAGCGGAGCGCACGTACCGCCTACCGATCCGCGTCGTTGCCGACGCGACGTGGCACGCGCTCTTCGCGAACACCTTGTTCATACGCCCGACTCAGATCGAACTCGAGGACTTCGCTCCCGAGTTCACGGTCATCAACTGCGGAGCGCTCAGAGCCAGCGCGGACTTCGACGGTACCCGCTCGTCTGTGTTCGTGGGAATCAGCTTCACCCGCAAGCTGGTGCTGATCTTGGGCAGCATGTACGGCGGAGAAATGAAGAAGGCGATCTTCTCGGTGATGAACTACCTGCTGCCGCAGCGTGGTGTCCTGCCGATGCACTGTTCGGCCAACGTGGGCGAAGCAGGTGATGCGGCGCTGTTCTTCGGCCTGTCCGGAACGGGGAAGACGACCTTGTCGGCGGACCCGCAGCGCCGCCTCATCGGCGACGACGAGCATGGTTGGAGCGATCACAGCGTCTTCAACTTCGAGGGTGGCTGCTACGCCAAGACGATTCACCTGTCGCCCAAGACGGAGCCGCAGATCTACAACGCCATCAAGTTCGGTTCGATCCTCGAGAACGTGATCGTCGATCCGCAGACTCGCGCGATCGACTACGACTCGGACTTCCTCACAGAGAACACGCGAGCCACCTACCCCATAGAACACATCCCCAACGCCGTGCTGGACGGCATGGGTGACCATCCCCGCAATGTGTTCTTCCTGACGTGCGACGCCTTCGGGGTGCTGCCCCCGATTGCCCGACTCACCCCCGAGATGGCGAACTATCACTTCCTTTCGGGATTCACCAGCAAGGTCGCAGGCACGGAAGTGGGCATCGACGAGCCGCGGCCCACCTTCTCGGCGTGCTTCGGCTCGCCGTTCCTGCCACTGCACGCCTCGCGCTATTCCACCATGCTCGCCGAGCGTCTGAGCTGGCACGAAACGGACTGCTGGCTTGTGAACACCGGCTGGACGGGTGGTCCCTACGGCGTAGGACACCGCATGAGCATCGACTTCACGAGGGCTCTGCTCGGAGCCGCTCTGGACGGCTCCTTGGCCGAGGTCGACTTCACCCCTCACCCGGTGTTCAAGGTGCTGGTGCCCGGGAGTTGCAGCGCGCTCCCTGGTGCGGTACTGGACCCGAGGGAGACTTGGTCGGATCACACCGCGTACGACGAAGCGGCTCGACAGCTGGCCTCGATGTTCGTCGAGAACTTCGAACAGTACCTGTCGGCGGTCTCTCCCGAGGTCGTGGCCTCAGGCCCGGATCCCGGCGGCGGGTGACTTCTCGGCTCGGGGCTCCCGTTCCCGTGTGTTCCCGCCGGAGTTCCCTAGCCGATCGAAACGAGCTCTTGGACGAAGGTGTCGTCACCTTCGGCGGACTCGATCTTCACGATTCCCACGCCCTCGGCATACCAGATGATGCTCGAGGTGGTGACGTCAGGAGCCGCCACGTCGCTCGCGCTGAGCGACAGCGTTTCGATCGACTCCACGCGAGCGGCCTCGAAGGTCCCGGCCGGCACCGTCACTTCCTCGAAGCCGACGAGCTTGCTGTCCTGTATGATGGCGACGTCGTAGTCCACCGTGAGCTCGTTGACGGTCGCGGAGCCGGCGGCCCTGTACATGTTCTGCCACCTCGCGCCTTCCACGAACTCGTCGGCCGGTGGAAGGGTGACGCCGGAGTACTCGAGATCGCTGAACTCCACTCCCGGCACGCTCGTCTCCAGCCCGATGTTCGACGTCTGCACGAACCCTTCTTCAGTGCACACCCATTCGCCCTCGGCGGTGAACGACTCCCCGCTGCCGGTCACCGTCTGGCGCACCACGAACGTGTCTTCGCCGGTGACCTCGTACTCCACGACCATCTCGCTCGACAGTCCCGTTGCGCTCTGGCTGTACGTGAGCACCAGGTCCTCGTCTATCGGGAAGTACGGATGGTCACACAAACCACCCCCTGCCGAGGAACCCTCCGCTTCTGTGGTCTCCCCGCTCGGCTCCGTGGTCTCGGGCGTTTCGTCTTCCATCGCCTCGCCCTCGGGTTCGTCCGACGCGCAGGCGGTGAGGCTCAAGACGAGGACGATTGCAAGCCCTACTGCAAGCGCTCGTCTAAGCGCAGTGGAAGTCGACATGAGAGCGTCCTTTCCCGAGATGTCGTGCCCGCGAGCGTATGCCGCCGGTCTGGGGGGTACATACCCGCGCCGGGGTCAGTCCGGCAAGTCACTCGTCCACTCGTCGGGCAGCACCGCCACGAAGGCGTCCGTGTACTCAGGATCCAGCCGACCCCAGTTCGAACCCCAGTACACGTGAGTGCCGGCGGCGTTGACGGTCGCGAAAGCCTCGAAGAAGTACTCGGGTTCGTCCTCGGCGTGCTCCGCGGTATAGCACCGCGTGTGCGCCAGGCGCCACACGCGAGGCTCGCCGCACAACTCGAGCATGAGAAGCTGCGTGTCCATCCAGGTGTGAGAATCGCCGGTCGCGGGCGTACGTGCCCCGTAGGTCGACACGAGGACCCACCCCGGCGTGTGCACGCAGTTGCCGGAGAAGTGTAGACCGATATCGGTACTCTCCTCGAACGGTATCCTCAGCAGCGGCGTCTCCTCACCGGTGGCCAGGTCCGCCATCGCGATGTAGTCGGTGCTGACATTCTGGTAGACCCACACACTCCTGCCGTCGGCCGTCATCGCCTGGTCCCCGTGCGCGTTCGACCCTCTCGGCAGGTCGATGTGCTCACGCAGGTCACGCGAGTACACTCCGAGTGAGCCCAGGCTCTCCCAGCCCACGAGCACATGCTCGCCGGTGACGTCCATCCCGACCCAGTCGATCTCATCGGTAAGCTCATCGCGCTCCAGCCGCCCGATGACGCTGTCTTCTTGCCTGTCGTACACGATCACGGCCTGCGTCTCGAACTCCTCGTCGACAGCCGTCCACGCCCAGTACCGTCTGTCGCGCGAGCTGTCACCCTCGGAACGCGCCGCTATCGCGTATGCACCCGGTACGTCGCTCGAGAAGTCGTGGATCATCTCCACGTCTCCGGTCGAAACGTCGTACGTACGCAGTTGCGTCCCGCACACGAAGTAGAGCAGGTCGGGGTCGTCCGGGTCCCATCGGGGTTCGGGATCGGCCGTGCACTCGCCGAAGACGTCGGCGAGCGACGTGAGCTCACAGCCGCCGCCGAGGGTGCACAGATACCAGTCGCCCCAGTTGCCTCGCAGAAGCAGGAGGGTGCCGTCGGCGTTCTCCGGATCGATCCGCGAGTACTCGTTCTGGATGCCCGGACCCTCGTATTCCCCCGACTCAACGTCCGTGAGACGTGTGATCGGCGTGCCGAAAACCGGCTCGTCCACCGATTCGCCCTTGTCGGGTATGGGCAGTTCCGGGGTATCGTAGCGCTCCATGCCCGTGACGTATGCCGAAGAACCTTCGACTGCGTCGAGGCCTTCCCCACGCTCGAGAGTCGGGCCCGCTGAGGCGGGCGATGCCGCGGGTGGGTCGCCCGCACCGCGATTGGCGCAGCCGGATCCCGCCAGTATCAGGACGCAGACGGGGACCGCGAGCACCCTCGCCGTCAGTACCGAGGCCCTACGGCCGTTTCCCGCGGTAACAAGCCCCCGTCCGAGCAGGTCGCCTCCCACATGAATGTGCATCGCGTCCGATGCCCCCTGCGCTTCGCTTCAGGGAAGTCCCTAGGAGTCGATTCCCCCGCGTTGCAGACCTACACCGCGAAGTCCGGCCTTCCCCAAGATATCGCCGATCGCGTGTCGGAGTGGCGGGGGACGACGCTGGCCAAGACGCTCCGGGCGATCATGGAGGCGTACGACCCCGAGCGCGAGCGGTAGCGGCCCCGGGAGGCGAAGACAGCTAGGGGTGATCGCCGGCTGTAGCCGCCGCGGGACGCTGTCTTAGGGGAAAGTAGTCGCTGGACAGCGAAGGCGAAACCGGGGGCCCCGATGCGGATGCACATGCCGACCACGAGAGCAGCGACGGTCCGTCGTGCGTGAGTGTCCCGACGCCGACACCGAACGGCCACGCGACTACAAACCGTTCGCGGCCCTCGAGGCGGCGACACTGATTGCGGGCACCGGCAACGGCGTCGCGGCAATCGCACTCCCCTGGCTCACGTTGAAGCTCACAGACGACCCCGCCGCTGCGGGCGTAGTGGTCGCAGCCGGCGCTCTGCCGGCTCTGTTCGCTTCTCTCGCCAGCGGCGTCATCATCGACCGGCTCGGGCGTCAGCGAACCAGCGTCGGTTCCGACATCTTCTCGGCGATCTCCGCTGCGGCGATCCCCGTCTTCGGTTTCCTCGGCACACTCACGTATCCGCTGGTACTGCTGGCTTCGGTCGTGGGGGCAACGTTCGATCCCGTGGGCGTCACGGCCCGGGAGGCGATGTTGCCCGACGTCGCCCGCCGGGCGCAGCTCGATCTCGAGCGCGTCAACGGCGTGCACGAGGCGGTGTGGGGGCTCGCGTGGCTCATCGGCCCGGGCATCGCGGGCGTGCTGATCGCGGTAATCGGCGCCGAGCAGTCGTTCCTTGCTATGTTCGCCGGATTCGTTGTCTCCGCCGTGCTCGTCGGCAAGGCGTGCATGCCCACACCTCCGCCGAGGACTCACCCGCCCCAGCACTGGATCGCCGACGCGCTCGACGGCCTGCGGTTCGTCTGGCGCGAGCCGGCGATACGCTCGACCACGGTGCTGTCCGTGGTCTCGTTCACGTTCGCATACTCCGTGATCGCCGTAGTGCTTCCCGTCGTATACGAGAGGCTCGACGAGCCGGAGAGACTCGGCCTGCTGCTGATGGTCTTCTCGGCGGGTGCCATCGCCGGCTCGCTCTTGTACAGTGCCGTGGGAACGCGCGCACCTCGGCGCCTCGTGTTCGTGGTGGGTCTGGTTGCGGCCACCGTACTGGCAGGCGCGTTCGCCCTGTCGCCGGCGTACTGGGTGCAGGTCGTCGTGATGCTCGTCACGGGCTTCCTGACCGGACCTGTGAACCCCATCGTGAACGTGGTGCTCCAGGAGCGGACCGCCGAAGAGATTCGCGGGCGAGCGCTCGCTATGGTGTTCACCCTCGACTACGCGCTGTTCCCGGTCGGGTACGTGGCGGCAGGCTTCATGATCAGAGCCGCCGGGGTCACGTGGACTTTCGCGGCCGTGGCCGCAGTGACGGCAATCGTGGCCGTCTGGTCGATGCTGACTCCGGCGCTGCGGGGGATGAACCCGCCTTCCTAGTCGTTCCCGGCCTCTGGATCGAGTCCGTTGCACGAGCACGTCGGCAGCCGCCAGATGTAGGCCGTGACGCCCGCGGCAACGACCAGGATCGCCGCGTCGACGAGCGGCAGCGGAACGAGCACAAGCACGGACAGCGCAACGCTTGCCCACAGAGTGAGCAGGGCTACGGCCTTGGTACGACCTCGCAAGCCCCTACCCGCGAGATAGTCACGGATGTGCACCCCGAACGTCGGGTGCCCGACGAGCCAGCGGTGAAGCCGCTCGGAGCTACGCATGAAGCACGCCGCGGCGAGAAGCACGAAGGGCGCTGTGGGAAGCACCGGAAGCAGCATGCCCAGCGTCCCGAGCCCGAGAGCGAGCCAACCGCACGCGAGCAGCGCATATCGAGTATGAGGACGAGCACTCATACAGCGAGCATGCCATCTCGGACCCCAGCCGTCCTTGACCGCGGTCAAGCGACGCGAGCGTGCAGCCGACGAACAGATCCATGAGAGCCCCGTATTGGCTATCATTGACACGATTGGGGAAGGTCGGCCGCCGCCTCGGCGCGCCCGGCCATCAGCATGCCGACGAAGAGGGGGAACGCGTGAGGTCGCGAGCGATTCTGTTGCTGCTGGTAGTGGTACTTACCGTGCCGATACTCGGAGGTTGTGGCGCGTCCAACGACGATTACGTTGTCAGGAACCAGGCGCGCGATGACGTGGAGTCGAAGACCGGCAAGAAAGTCGATGGGATCTCCCTGGACAAGTGCGGCGACGGCATGAGTGAGAGCCACCGCATGTTGGCGTCGATGATCCTATCGGGTAACAGTATGGATCCCGACCTCGGCAAGTACGAAGACCTGTATCTCGCCAAGATCACCCTCGACAGCGGCGAAGAGATGTCGGTGCTGGTTCATGACGGGCGAACGATCTTCCCGGCGGAGACCTATGGGGGCGGGGAGTAGCAGGCCGTCAGAAACGCAATGCGGCGTCTATCCGCGTCCCGACCGATCCACGCGCTTGTACCCGGGCTCCACGTGCCGTGTGCCGAGCTGTCGCCAGTCGGTCTCGGTCATCGGCACGCGATAGAACTGCGCGGCCCGCTGGATGTTGCCGAATGCCAGCTCGCGGTCCTCGTCCGAGACATCTTCGACCTCGCCGAAGTTCTCTATGGCGAGTCGCACGTGGCCCTCGTCGGTCAGAGGAAGAGCCCGCACAGATGGGAATGCGAATGCCGCGTCCGGAAGCGCGGCTTCTTGCGCGGCCGACAACTTGCCGTGCGTGCTGTAGGGTCTCCATGTGGTGTTACTCGCCATACCCCATCACTCCTTCGGCAAGAGACGGCTGCTACCGCTGTTCGTACCCGTTACCACGGCCGCTCGTCCAGTAGATCCTCTGCCACGATCGTGCGGCTCGGCGACGATTGACCCTCGAGTCGGTGGATCTGAATGGCATCGATCGCGATGAGACGGCGCGGCCGCGTGCGGTAAAGGATGGACGCGCCATGGCGATGCGTGGGGCCCATGAAGCGATGGTACCCAGCTACCTGGGCGGGATCGTGAGGATTCCCGCGGAGCGTTTCTCCGACCGCGCAACGTCGCGTATCAGTAGTACCAGGTGACGGTCTCACCCAGCGAGAGGATGCCATCGGGATTGAGGGGGTTCCCGTAGTTGTCGACCGGGTCATTGGACCATACGGAGTAGCCGCCCCCGCCCTCCCACTCGTACTCGTCGAACCAGTCGTCGCACACCATCCGGTAGTTCTGACCGGAGACCACGGGGACATACCAGTCGAGATCCGTGCCGGACCCGGTGAGAACCACTGGGCCAGCGATGGTGACGCCCGATTCGTTCTCCACATGCAGGGTCGCACCCGCAGGACCGATGGGATGCCACACGAACGCCAGCGTCGACTTCCCGACTGTGAACGTTGCGGTCTTCGGCGGGGTCTCTACGTTCCCGGCAAAGTCTATCGACCAGAACTCGATGGTGTGGGAACCTTCGGTGTTCACCGAGATCGTGGTACCTGTCTGTTGCGCGCCACCGTCGACGGTGTAGTAGGTGAGAGCTACGCCCGACCCTCCTCCATCGTCCGGCGTGAGGTTGATGGTGGCCGAACCCGCGTAGATGGATTGCGCATCCGAAGTGGTGACCGGTGGCGTGATATCCGGCCCTCCGGGAAGCGGCGCGCCGTCGTCGATACCGATTCCTCGCACATCGCCCGCCGCCCGGTGGCACTTCAGGCACACGCCGTCGATGATCGACGAGCCGGCCGAGCCCGCGACCGTGGCGCCGTCGCCGGTGTACTGGTCGTACGGGCCGACGATCTGGCCGGTCTCGCCGGCGTTGGCCGCCGCGGTGAGCCAGACGGCCGGACGGGTGCTCCCGTCCGCGCCCTGCGAGGCGCTCACCACGCCGTCGATCGAGTGCGGGAACGCTGGCTTGCCTGCGTTGTTGTCGTCTGTGAGGTCGTGGCACGACGAGCAGTAGCTCACGGGCTTGAAGGCGATGGTGAGGTTCGTCTTCGTGGTCGGGAAGTCGGTGCCGTTGGCGTTCCAGCTCGTGGTCGCCTCCGCGATCACGCGGTGCCCGGTCACCGGCTCAGGGATCGCCCCGCCGGCGTCGACAGTCTGGGTCGCGCCCGAGGTGACCACGCCGAAGACCGAGTCGTCGTGGCAGCCGGACCGTCCGCACAGCGCCCCGGTGGAAAGGGCCCGCGTCGTCGCGGTCCACGTCGCCAACTCGGAGGTGTCTATCGCGTTGGCGGCGGCCAGCTCGTCGAGCTCAGCGTCACCTTGCTCGCTTATCAGCCTCGAGGCGGGGCCGTCGTAGACCGACGCGCCCACGCCGTGGGGTCCTCCGTGGCAGTCGTCGTTTACGCAGCGTCCGGCGTGGGGCCCGGCTCCCGCCCAGGAGATGAGGGTGGAGGCCACCGCTCCCCCGCCGTAGTAGGCGCCTGTGTGGCAGTAGGCGCACGCGGAGCCCTCGGTGAGCAGCGTGGTGCCGCCCCGGTGCACCGAGTGGCACACCGCGCACTTGACGGTGGTGGTGGCGTAGCCGGAATGCGGTCCCCGCGCCATGAGGTCGGCGTCCGGGTTCTGCAGGCCCAGGGAAAGAGCCGTGGCCCACGAGACGTACTGGTCGTCCTTGCTGAACCCGACGTAGACGTGCGACGTCGTGAATGCCGGGTGGCAGCTGCTGCAGGTCTCCCCTGTGGGGTCCGTAAAGTGGCAAGTGTCGCAGGACGGGTGGATGGCGACCAGGTCCGACCCGTGGCACTCGGCGCACTCAGGGTCGACGGCGGGTATGTGAGCGAATGCGGGATCGCCGTGGTTCTCATCGACCTGAGGCACTTCGACCGACATCCCCGACATGTGACAGCCGGCGCAGTCTGAGCCGGCGATGTCGATGGTGCCTGAAAGCGGGGTACTCGAACCGAACGGCTTGTCGTGAGCCGAGCTGCCGCTGTGACAGCTCCAGCACTGCTCTTCCCAAATCCAGTCATGGTCCGGGATGGACGCTCTCCAGCTGCCGCCCAGGTCGATCCAGTACGGACCGTGAGGCGGGTCTTGGTAAAGCTCCTCGGTGTCAGGTATGAAGCTGATGAACTCGTGGCAGATCGTGCACTGTCCATCGGCAGGGTCCCATGCGGGCTGCGGCGGGACAGGGTGGACGCTGCCGTCAAGGGCCATCCCACCCGGGGTGTGGCATTCCGTGCACTCGGCGGCGTACGCAGGGGTGGGTGCGAACATCGCGAAAAACGCAAACACGGCAAGCGCGCACAGGAGAACAAGAGAGGTCGTTGATATACCTGTCGCGTCGCGCACGCCAACTCCCGTCGTCGTCCGCCAAGGTCGGGCGCGTCTCGACACATGAGGACGCAACACAACGAAGCGGACGACCTGCACCCAGATTCATCAAACTTCACCCTAACAGAGACAGCCTAATTGAGACAAACGTCCTCCCAGGCGCGCCACGCACGTTCTCCTACGGGAGAATCGTCGCCCCTGGAGTGACTACCATGCGGTATTCGAAAGAAACACCAGGTAGTACAACTTGGAATTCAACCCGTTTGCGGTAGACTGAGCTTGACGGGTGTTGTGCTCAACACCCACACAAGTCTGCCCGGCCTGCCACAACCCCGTTGACGCCTCGCCTGAGGTCGTCACCACGGAACTCGCTCCGTCAAAGACGGAGCCGGCATCGAGATGTGGGTGGTAGGCATGATTCCGATAAGACATGGGTGGCGAACGGTTCTGCTGATTGCCGCGATCTGCGGCTTGCTACTGACCGCGCCTGCGGTTGCGTCGGCCAGCGACCTCACTGTGAACGAGTGTGTGGACTGTCATCCGGAGATCGAGGTTCGCTACGACTCGCTTGGCAACTGGACCTGGACGGCGTGGCACCCGGACATCTACTGTGCATACTCCGGCTGTCACTGGCCGGGAGGTCCGGTGGCGCAGACCAGCTACGTATGGGACGGATACATTGCACCGTGGAGCTGGACCGACCACCACAGCGACCCATGCACCTACTGTCATACACAGGAGTATCCGACCGTGCCGCAGCATACCGAGGAGAACGTGACGTCGAGCCACACCCGCGACAACCGGCTGTGCAGAGGATGCCACTCAGCTTCACTCGTCGCGGAACACGACGGCTGCCGCGTGTGCCATGCGAGCACGGAGTCTTCCGTCGTGTCAGCCATCGACGCGGGAAACATCTCGTGCGATGCATGTCACACCGTCGTGAACGGCCACGGAGGCGGCACCAAGGCGGGTTCCGGCAAGTAGTGCCCGCTCAAGCCGATGCAGCGTATAATGCCTTGCACCACGTGTTGGAGGTAACCCGTTGCTTCGGCAGACGCTTCAGCTGAACAGGGCTGTTCTCGCCGCAGGTGCACTCGTCTTGGTGTGTGCGCTCGTCGCGGCACTTTTCGCTGCCTCGTGGAGCCGCAGCGAGGAAGCTGAGCGCTCTGTCGACGTCTCCGCCCCCGGTATCGAGGGGGATGAAGACGGCTATGCAGCCCAGCCTTTCGCGATGAGTGAACGCATCGAACCCTCGATGGGCTACCCTTCCGACCCCGACCCAAGTGAGCCGCCGACCACGACGGCGGGTGCCCAAGAGGATACGGCAGCGCCGGTAGCTGCTGCCGCGCCTGACCCGGCGTTGTCCGACGACCGCGCGTCCCACCCCGAGTCCTCCCCTCCCAAGAACCAAGAGCCTCCGGCCGCCCCGGCCCCCTCCCAGTCACCGACGCCGGCCGCTGCCGACGACTTGCCGAAGGGTGCGGTCCGGCTGTCGGGGCAGGTCCGCCATGCGGTCTGGGGCACTCCGCTTGCGGGCGTTTCCGTACGGCTCAGCTCGGGCGCCGGCACTGTGACCGATGACTTAGGCAACTACGCCTTCCCGAACCTGAGCCCCGGCGAGGTCGTCGCTGCGACGATCTCTGGCGCCTGGCTCTCGTATGACGGGCTCTCCCGCATCGTCGTCCTGGGAGTGGTGGAAGTCGGCGGCGTCGACTTCGTCGTTTACCCCCAGAGCGAAGCATCAGGCCGCGCATGGAGGTCGGCTGCCGAGTGGCGAGGAGAATCGCCGGACGTGATCGCGCCCATTGCCGAGCGCGTGGCCGCAGCCTCAACGAGTTTCGCGGGCCTCACGACCGAATCCGCGCTGTCGACGCTGGAGGCGGCGCGAAACGGCTCGCTTCAAGAGCGCGCCACGGGCGAGCTCCTCGCGTCGTGGATGAGCCTCGCCTATGGAGAACTTGGGTTCGACACGCCCGTCGACGTATCCGCGACGCCGGGTGCAGTCGCTGCCCTCGGCGCAGATCCCGAGACCGCACTCGACCTTGTCCGCCAGAGCGACCTGGTGATCGCCGAAGAGTCCGACCCCGACTGGAATCGACTCCGTCGCGTGCTCGGCCCGCGTTCTCTCGTCGACTAGGGTCAAGTCGTTCTCAAGCCCCGAGCAAGGCATTCGGTGAAGCCGCACGCCCTCCGTGCCGATGAATAGGCTGGTTGGGGGAAGGTTGTGGTGGTGCGGGCTGAAGTCCCAAGCATGGATTCAGGCGCGTCCTTGTCGCGGAGCGATTCGCCGCGCGTGCTGACGCGTGTGGCGGCGAGCATCGTGCTCGCGGCCATACTGTCTCTCGTCCTCATGCGCGCGGGTCTGCACACGCTCTCCGTTCCCGCTTCCACCGCCCACGCCATGACTGCAGCGGTGTTCGTCGCATTCGCGCTGACCGCGCCCATCGCCTGCGCGATATGCGGATTCCTTGCGCCGTTGCATGAGCGCCGAGGTTGGTCTCTGCTGGCGCTTGGGTCAGCGTTGATGGTGTCCGGTGACGCCGTGTCGCTGGCGTCGGGCGGCAGCGGCGCGCTCGGTGCTGCATCGGAGACCCCCGCGGCCACGATCGTGTGGGCGAGTTCCTTCGCGGTCTTCTTCGTGGCGGCGCTCGGCTTCCTCGATCCCTTGCCCACGAGATTGGCGCGCGCTCGGCGCGCAGTGGACATCGCGCTCGTGATTCTCGTGGTAGCCGCCCTCGTCTTCTCCGCTGCGCTGTTCCCGGCATACGGTCTGAACGCGCAGCGTGCCGTGACAGAGGGTCTCTTCGGGTACACGACGCTTGCGCTGAGCATCAGTCTCATCGTGGTGGCGGTGGCGTATCGGCCGCGGTTACGTCGGTGGCACATGCCGCTGGCCCTCGGCCTGCTGGCGGTCGCCGCGGGCGCTTTACTCGAGACCCTCGGTCCGGTCCGGGGCGAAGGAGTCTCCTCGGCGGCTATCTTCGAGATCGCTGACGCACCGTTGCTCGTCGCGTACGGGATGCTCGCACTCGCCGCCGTTGTGCGGATCAGGTATAGACACGCCGATCTCGAGGCGCGGGAGGTCAACATCGCGCGCGTGTCCAGGCGAGCAACGATCGCCATGTTGACTGCTGTCTTCCTAGCGCTGCCAGCCTTTCTCTACCTAGGCATCACCTGGCAGGGTGACCCCCTCGGATTCTGGGTCTTCACCGGGCTCGCCAGTATGCTCGGGCTCACCGCCCTCGGCAGGAACGTCATCCTGACTTTCGAGAACGCCTCGCTGCGCCAGCGCGCCCTCGTCGACCCTCTCACGGAACTCTTCAACCATCGCTACTTCCAAGAGCGGCTCCAGGCCGAGATTGACCGCGCGACACGCGAGGGTACTCCCCTTACGCTGGTCTCCTTCGACGTTGACGACTTCAACCAGCTCAACAACGTCTATGGTCACGCGGCAGGAGACCGAAGACTGAGGGCGATAGGCCAACACCTCACGGACTTCTCGCGCGCTGCGGACATCGTGTGCCGCGTCGGCGGCGACGAGTTCGCGGTGATCATGCCGAACACGCTTCCGATCGAGGCGTACAAGGTATGTCTGCGCCTGCAAGAGTCGGTGGGGCAGATCGACCCGACGTGTCCGCTACCGACCGGGTTTTCGGCGGGTATTGCCGGGGTCCCGGAGCACGCGTCCACGCGCGAGGAACTCACGCAGATGGCGAACGGCGCCCTGTACTGGGCCAAGTTTCACGGTCGAGAGCAGGTCGTCGTGTTCGACCCGGATCTCGTCGTGGCCCTGGACCCCGAGGACCGAATCGGTTTGTTGGAGCAGGAGTCCTACGTGCAGATGGTGCAACTGCTCGCATGTGCGGTCGACGCCCGGGACCCCTACACGCAGCAGCACTCGCGCAGGGTGGCGGCTCTCGCCGTACACTTCGCGCAAAGCCTGGGACTCGACGATGAGCACGTCTGCCGCATCGAGACAGCCGCGCTTCTCCACGACGTGGGGAAGATCGGCGTTGCCGATGCCGTCTTGCGCAAGAGCGCCGGCCTCACCGACAGGGAGTACCGGCAGGTGAAGGAGCATCCTCGGCTGGCGGCGCGCATCCTCAGCGCCATACCGCGGCGGGAGATACTGCCGTGGATCACGTCCCACCACGAGAGATGGGACGGTGAGGGGTATCCCGATGGACTCGCCGCCGAGGACATACCTCTCGAGGCGCGCATCCTCTCGATTTGCGACGCCTACGACGCCATGACGTCGGCACGGCCATATCGGCCACCGATGCCCACGGAGGATGCTCTGGACGAACTTCTCGCGAACGCGGGCACGCAATTCGACGCGGCGCTTGCACACTCCTTCGTCAACCTCATGCGGCGAACGCATGCGGGCTTCGTGTCGGCGGGCTCTCTCGACACCGCTTCCTGACGACGAGGGTCCGGGCGGCCATGTGGACTCAACCGCCGTGTCTCCTCGGCATGGCGTATCGCGGTTTCGGCCTGCCGGTGCCGGGAATTCTGTACGCTGTGAAGCGTCGGAACCGAGACGGCAGGAGCGACCATGATCCCGAAGATACGCCCCATCGGCGTCGTTCACTCGCGCGTGCGTGACCCCAAGGAGATGCCGCGCGGCGGTGTGGAGGCCACGATCGAGCTCGAGCCGCAGTACGCGGACGCCTTGCTGCGCATCGAGGAACACTCGCACTTGTGGGTGCTGAGCTGGTTCCACCTCGGCGACCGCGAGACCCTTCAGGTCCAGCCGAAGAAAGTCGATCCTGACGCTCCGGCCTATGGGGTCTTCGGCCTGAGGGCATATAAGCGGCCCAACCCTATCGGACTCTCACTGGTCGAACTCCTGAGTGTCGAGGACAACGTCCTCTATGTCCGCGGTCTCGATGCCATCGACGGCACGCCGGTACTCGACATCAAGGCCTACTTCGAAAGGGACTGCGTGTTCTCGCCCAGGGCGCCCGTCCTTCGCCCATCCTCACGCGAGGACCGCTGGAAGGACCTTGTCCGGCTCGCGGTGCAGCACCACCAGGAGGAGTGCGCCGACCTGCACCTTGGGGCGCGGATGGCGCTCATCGCCGAGGAGAGGGTCGGCAAGCTCACATCTGGCGACTTGCGCGTCACGGTGGAAGGGTCACGATGTCTGGCCGACACGATCCAGGGAGTCACGCGCGCACGCTTCTCCAACCCGCCGCGCTTCACCTTCGTGGAGAGCGAGGGTCTCGGGGTCACAAAGTGGCAGACGCCGGACGCGATGCTGGTCGTGAGAAGCCGAGGCAAGGCAGCGGATTGGAGCCCGGGGGGAGAAGCGGACGAAGTGCTGTTCGACAACACGATGGGGGCACCACCCGACACCAGGTGAGGCAGCTGACCGGCCCGGGCTCTCCGCGCCGATACGTCAGGCAGTGTCGGCGCGTCCCTGCGCCTGCAGCTTGGCCCAGGTGTCCCTGAGCGTGAGGGTGCGGTTGAACACGGGCGCGCCGGGAGCCGAGTCCGGATCGAGACAGAAGTAGCCGAGCCGCTCGAACTGCACGGTCTCCCCAACTGCCGTCTCCGCCAGGGCCGGCTCGACAAAGCATTCGCGCAGCACCGTCTCCGAGTCGGGGTTCAAGTCCTCGAACAGGTCACGACCGTCAGAGCCCGGGTACGCGCTCGTGAAGAGATGGCCGTAGAGCCGCGCTTCCGCGGGTACCGCATGAGCGGCCGACACCCAGTGCAAGGTCGCCTTCGGCCGACGACCGTCGGGCGCACTCCCCCCGCGGGTCTCTGGGTCGTAACTGCACCGCAACTCGACTACGTTGCCCTCGGCATCCTTGACGGCCTCGTTGCAGGTGATGAAATACGCCGAGCGCAAGCGCACCTCGCGGCCCGGTGCCAGACGGAAGAACTTCTTGGGCGGGTCCTCCATGAAGTCGTCGCGCTCGATCCACAGCTCGCGGGAGAACGACACCGGCCGGGTCCCGGCGGCCGGGTCCTCGGGGTTGTTCACCACGTCCATCTGCTCGACCTGGCCCTCGGGGTAGTTCTCGATCACGACCTTGAGCGGGTTGAGCACACCGAAGCGTCGCAGGGCGGTGTGGTTCAGCACGTCGCGCACCGCATGCTCGAGCATCTCTACCTCGACCACGCTGTCGGACTTCGCCACGCCGATCATGTCGGCGAAGTCGCGTATCCCTTGCGCGGGGAAACCGCGTCTGCGCAGCCCGGAAAGGGTGGGCATGCGCGGGTCGTCCCATCCGCGCACGTGACCCTCGGCGACCAGCTTGAGCAGCACGCGCTTGGACAGAACGGTGTGTGTGAGGTTGAGGCGCGCGAACTCGTACTGGTGCGGCGTCGAGGGCACCGGCAGGTTCTCGATGAACCAGTCGTAGAGTGGCCTATGGTCGGCGAACTCCAGCGTGCAGATCGAGTGGGTGATGCCCTCGATCGCGTCGGACTGCCCGTGCGCGAAGTCGTAGCTCGGGTAGATGCACCACGCATCGCCGGTGCGGGGATGTGTGGCGTGCACGATGCGGTACATCACCGGGTCGCGCAGGTTGATGTTGCCCGAGGCCATGTCGATCTTGGCGCGCAACACGCGCGAACCATCGGGGAATTCGCCTGCGCGCATGCGCTCGAACAGGTCGAGGTTCTCCTCGGCTGAGCGCATGCGCCAAGGGCTTTCGCGCCCTGGCTCGGTCAGCGTGCCGCGGTGCTCGCGGATCTCTTCGGCGGAAAGGTCGTCCACGTACGCCTTATCGGCCTTGACTAGGTGGACCGCCCACTCATAGAGCTGCTCGAAGTAGTCCGAGGCGAAGTAGAGGTGCTCGCCCCAGTCGAAGCCGAGCCAGCGCACGTCGGCCTCGATAGCGTCGATGTACTCCTGCTCCTCTTTGATGGGGTTGGTGTCGTCGAATCGCAGATGACAGCGTCCGCCGAACTCGGTTGCTATGCCGAAGTTCAAGCAGATCGACTTCGCGTGTCCGATGTGCAGGTAGCCGTTGGGCTCCGGAGGGAAGCGGGTCACAACGCGGTCGATGCGTCCCTCGCGGAGGTCCGCGGCGACGATATCGCGGACGAAGTCGCTACGCTCGGGTGACGGGCCCGGCGCGGGCGTCGACGATGCAGTCTCTTTGTCCATGGGGGCGAAGATAGCACAGTCGGCTCAGTCCCACTTGTCGGCCCGGATGGTAACCCGCCAACAAGGTCCGGAAGCGGTGGATTTGACCCAACGGCCAGGGGTACGATAAGCATAGAAACACCCTGACCCGCGGCCACCAGGCGAACCCCCGCACGCGGCTCGTGTGCGCTCGGCGCCGTGATGACCGCACTGACAAGACCGCCTGGTCATCGCATCTTCTGGCAATGCAACTCGCGAATGATTGCCACCGCGGTCGGGGAGGAGTTCGCTATGCGGCGGACTATTCGACCTGCGCGAAGCCGTCGTGGGGGGTACGGCGGCACGGCGCGCAACTCGCGAATGCTCGCAAGTGTGCTGGTCATCGTACTCCTGGTGTCCCTGGTGGTGGCGCCAGCAACCTCTGCATCAGTCACGGCCGAAGATACGCGACTCCAGTTCGAGCCCTGTGGGGTGTTGAAGGCTCCTGAGAGCCTGTCGTCATCAGCGTCTCAAGTATCCATCTCCGAGGTCGGCGTGTTCGCCCACGGTTTCGAGACGTGGCCGGGCGGCTGGAGCTTCGTCGGCGCGCCAACCTGGGGTCAGACATCGTACAGGGCGAGTGCGGGCACGTATTCGGCGTACTGCGCGGGCTCCAGCATCGCGGCGCCCGGGCCGTACGCCGACAACATGGAAGCCTGGATGGTCGCCGGACCTTTCGACCTCTCCGGCTATGTGGCGGCCACGCTCTCGTGCGACATGTGGATAAAGACAGAGAGCAACGTCGACTGGCTCTACGCCGGCGTGTCGACGGATGGCAGCTACTTCGATCTGATGGGTAGCAGCGGCGACTCCGGCGGATGGGAGTACGGGCACACGTTCGATCTCGCTGACTTCTGGGACGACGGCGGCACCGTCAACGTGGTCGGCGAGCCCGAGGTCTGGATCGCATTCTACTTCGACAGCGACAGCAGCATCGTTGACGAAGGCGCGTACATCGATGAGGTCACAATAACCGGGACGGAGAGGAACCTCGACGCATACGAACCGGACGATTCGCATGCGGACGCCAATCCGATTACCGTCAACGGGGCCGCCCAGCAACACACCATCGACATCGGGGGCGACGAAGACTGGGTGTCCTTCCCAGTGACGAGTGGGTGGTCGTACACCGTCTGGACCGCCGCGGGTACGCCCGTCGCTGCCATGGACACCTACTTGGAAATCTACGATTCCGACGGCACGACCGAACTCTACTACGACGACGACGGTGGCGAGGAATACTACTCGGAGATCTACTTCACTGCCACTGCTAACAAGACAGTGTACGCTCGAGTCACCGGCTACGATTCCGATGAGACAGGGGCCTACGCGCTCCAAGTGACCTCGGAGGCACCGCAGCCCAACGCGGCCCCCGTCGCAAACGCGAACAGCTACTCCACCGACGAGGACACGAAGCTGACCGTGGCGGCGCCGGGAGTCCTCGGCAATGACACGGATGCCGATAGCGACCCGCTCACGGCACAGAAGCTCACCGACCCGGCGCACGGCTCGCTGTCGTTGTCGGCGAACGGGGGCTTCACGTACACGCCTGCGTCGGGTTACGTGGGCAGCGACAGCTTCACCTATCGCGCGTCCGACGGCGAGGACTACTCGAACACCGCCAACGTCACCATCACAGTGAACGAGGTGGTCGAACCGCTGCCGCCGGTGCTTAAGGTAGAGGGGGCCGACCGATACGCCACGGCGATCGAAGCGTCCAAGCTCGCCTACCCGATGGGTGCCAAGACCGTCGTGATCGCGACAGGTCTCAACTGGCCGGACGCCTTGGGCGGGTCGGCGCTGGCCGGAGTTCTGGACGCACCGATCCTGCTCGTGCAGACCGAGCTCGTGCCTGACGCTGTGATGAACGAGATTCGCCGGCTCGGGGCCACGAGCGCCGTGATCCTGGGCGGTACCGGTGCAGTGGGAGTCGGCGCGCAGAACGCCCTCGTCAACGCCCTGGGAGCCGCCAATGTCAGCCGGGTCGCCGGCAGCGACCGGTACGGGACCGCGGAGGCCATCGCACGCAAGGTGATGGCCATCCAAGGCAACGACTACGACGGCACGGCGTTCGTGGCCACCGGTGGCAACTTCCCCGACGCACTGGCAGCGGCACCACTTGCCGCGAAGCACGGCTGGCCGCTCTTCCTCGCACATCCGACCACCGGGCTTTCGTCCTGGACACAGGCGGCTATGGCCGGTGCGAGCAAGGTCCTGATCCTTGGAGGCACGGGTGTTGTGTCTACCGGGACCGAGTCCTACCTCAAGGGGAGGTTCGGTGACGGCAACGTCACTCGCCTCGCGGGATTGAACCGATACGAGACGGCAGTGAAGGTCGCCACCCACGCCGTCGGGAAGGCGGGGCACACCTGGAACCGAGCTGGAGTAGCCACGGGCTTGAACTATCCCGACGCACTCGCGGGCGGCGTCCTCCAGGGGAAGGCGAACAGCATCATGCTGTTGACCCCCACGACGTACCTGTGTAACGAGACCGGCTCGTGTCTATATACAAACCGGTCTGCGATAGACACCGTGACGTTCTTCGGCGGTGTGGGGGCAGTGAATCAAGCCACGCGCGACACGGTCCTGAAGGCCCTCGCGGGCACCTGGACTCCCACGATGCCCTCCCAGCCGGTCACAGGAATCGTCGACGGAGTATGGCATGGCTACATGCAAGGCACGAGCAACGAAGTGGTCACGCTGAATGTAAAGGGTGGCAAGATAACAACGGAGGGGTCGACGCTTGCCAACGGCGCGTCGATGGTCGTGGTGTACCCGTACAGCAATGTCACGATTACGATGTACGTGCAAAGCGACGTCGCGATCGTGGACAACAAGTTCAGCTATACGACGGGGTCGGTGTCGACTCTTGGAGGAAGGAAGACCGTCAGCGGCACCTTCACTTCCAACACAAGCGTCACCGGCACCGCTTCACACGAGGAGAACTCGTTCATGGGCTTCCAAGGAAGCCTGAGCTACGAATGGAGTGCGACGCGCTAGAGCGCAGCTGAGCACTCTCGGAGGTGCGCCGGCGGGCGAGAGCATCTCGCCCGCCGGTCCTGTCCGCGGCGGCACGAGCCGGTCAAGCCATCTGACGGCGGACAACGTCGCTGGGGTATCCTTGGTGACGTCCGGCGAGCCGAGGGGGAATGTTGCAGGTAGTGGCCCAGCTCCTGCCGTTCGCAGTCGCCGGCGCCTTCCTGCCGTCGTGGACTTCGCGGGTCATCATCCTGCTCGGGACCGAACGGCCGCTGAGCACCGCCTCCGCGTACGTGGCCGGTAACGCCACCTGGCGGCTCGGTCTTGGTCTCGCGGCCGTATTCGTCGCGTCGCTCACAGCCCCGGAAGCAGCAGGCCGAGGAATCACCATCCCGGTCGGCGTTGCCTGGGCCGCCGCTGTGTCGTTTGCCGTCGCGGGAATCTGGCTCACGGCGCGCAAGCCCCGAGCCGAGCAGCCGGAAGCCGCGAAACCGCCCAGGTGGGTCAACGGCCTCAAGCGCTTCCCGCCGTGGGCGGCCTTCGGCTACGGGGTCTACAACTGCGCCCTCCCCGGCGCGCAGTGGGCATACTTCCTGGGTGGTTGCGGCGCGATCGCGGCATCGGGGTTCGCGTGGGGATGGAAGATTCTTCTGCTCGTCGTTTTCGTTGCAGTACTTGAGGTGATGCTCATCGCGCCCATCGCCCTATTCGCGTTCAAGCGCGACCGGGCGCAGGCCGGCCTCGCCCGTCTCGACAAGTGGCTTGCCCGTCACTCGGCAACCGTCACTGGTGGAATCCTGATTATGATAGGAGCCATCTTTGCCTACATCGCACTAACGGGAGGACAGGTCGTGGGACACGCTAGCATGCGTCGCTGGGCGCAAGGTACGCGGACCTCACCGGTCTTCGAGTGTTCGGATGCGGAGGCTTGATGGGCTGGGGACTACTGGATTGGCTGCCCTTGATCATCGGCGCGGCCCTCGTGGCCTACTGGGTCGCGATCTTGATCGTGTTGATTATTGACGGACGCCCACCGGCAAGGACGCTTGTCTGGGTGATGGTGCTTGTCGCCCTTCCCGGACTCGGACTGGTCCTCTACTTCTTCTTCGGCCGGAACCTGAAGAAGAAGACGATGAAAGGCGGGTGGATCAAGGAGGTCCGCCGCCTCTCGGGGCCCACGCTTGACCGGATCGGCAGGCAATACGCTGAAGAGAGCGCTGAGGCTCGACGCTGGTGCCGTGAGAACGGCTACAGTGACCTCGTGCGACTCATCGAGACGTCCGAGCGCTCGCATCCGCTCCCGGCCTACGACGTGGACGTCATAACGAGCGGTCGGGAGAAGTTCGACAAGCTCTTTGCCGATCTCGCAGCCGCTACCGACACGATCAACATGCAGTACTTCATCTGGGAGAGAGACGAGTTGTCCGCGCAACTCACGGAGGTCCTTCTCGGCTGCCTGCGCGCGGGTGTCGAGGTGCGGATCCTGAACGACTTCATCGGCAACATCCAGTACAGGAAGGACGAACTCGCGCGCCTTCGCGCCGCCGGAGCCCGGGTCAAGTACGATCTCAACGAACTGGGCAGGGTGAACTACCGCGACCATCGCAAGATCGTGGTGATCGACGGAGTACGTGGGTATACCGGGGGCATCAACGTGGGGCAGCGGTACGTCGACGGCGGACCGCGCTACCCGGCATGGCGAGATACTCACGTGCGCTACACGGGCGCCGCAGTGTCCGACCTGCAGAAGCTCTTTGCAACCCGCTGGCATTCTCAAACAGGCGAAGACCTCTTCAGCGAACGCTTCTTCCCCGCCGAATACCCCGCCGGCGCCACACGCTCGTTCGCTCACACCGTCTCGACGGGAGTGGAGAGTCCTTGGGAGCCCGCGCGCAGAGCGCACGTGGTCGCGATCGGGCTTGCGAGAGACCGCCTGTGGATCCAGTCGCCGTATTTCGTGCCGAACGATGCCGTGTTCGAAGCCATCCTGAATTCCGCGCTCTCGGGCGTGGACGTGCGAATCATGATGACCGGCCTGCCCGACAAGAAGGTCGCCTGGTATGCGGCGCAGTCTTACTTCGGCCCGGTGCTCGAGGCAGGTGGCCGCATCTTCCACTACACCGACGGCTTCTTCCACCCCAAGACGATGACGGTCGACGCAGCGTTGTGCTCAATCGGCACGATGAACCTCGACGTCCGGAGTCTGGAGCTGCACGAGGAACTCATGGTCTGGTTCTACGACCCCGCGCTTGCGCGCCGGCACGACCGGATCTTCCAAGACGACCTGAAACGGTGCGATGAAATCACGCTCGACTGGCTCGACTCACTCACCCCCATGCAGGTCTTTCGCAACTCTGCGGCCCGCCTCGCATCGGACCTTCTGTGAGCTGGAGCTGCAGTCACTCGCTCCGAAGTGTGATGAGATGGACCTCCGGCTGCGCGAAGAGCCGCACCGGCAACGTGACCGTGCCGACGCCGTTCGTTACCAGGATAGGCGTGCCGTTTTCCGTCCTCCATCCGGCACGGTACCGGGCGCCGTGCTTCGACGGCACGTACGACGAGGTGCCGAAGAGCGTCACCTGACCCGCGTGGGTGTGCCCCGCCAACGCGAGGTCCCAGTCACCGGCCGTCCGGCCCAGTCTGTCGGCGAACACGTCCGGGTTGTGGCTCACGAGAACCGAGAACATCTCCGGGGTGATGTCGCGGGCCGCGGCTTCCGGGTCCGGGTCGCCGGTGTAGAGGTCGCTGACACCCGCAACGGCCAGCGATGAGTCGCCGACCGTGAGCTGAACGCTGTCGTTCTCGAGCAGGGTGAAGCCGGCTTCGGACAACCCCTGCTTCGCTTCCTGGGAACCCTCCCAGACATCGTGGTTACCCAGAACCGCGAGCTTGGCGAGGTTCGCGCGGAAATCGGCCGCGCGCGGGTAGAAGACCTTGGCGCCGTTGAGTCGTCCTCCCACGTAGTCCCCGCCGAGAATAAGCACGTCCGGGTCGAGCGAGTTCACCTGCTCGACCAGTCTGTCCATACGCTGCGGTCCGAAGTACGGGCCTGCGTGCACATCGGCTACGAAGACGATCCGGGTACCGTCGAACGCATCCGGCACTGCTTGGGACGTGATCACATCGCTCGTCACGCGCAGCGTGCGCGCTTCAACGACTCCGAGGGCGGTTACGCTCGGAACAACCAGGGCGACCCCCAACATCATGCTGATGCGGAACGTGCCGAAGAGCCAGGGTATGGCATCGGGGAAGTTCATCGGAGTGCTCGGTGCAATAAGCCTGCCATCGCGCCTGCACCGGGCGGGGTAGTCCCGGCGCTCTCACGTTGTCCCTTCGGCGCGCACACGTTCATACTCGACCCATGAGCACATCACGCGAGCAGGACGCGCGGACAGTCGAGGGCGCTGACAAGAAGCGCTGGGTGCGAGCGATGGCTGTCGCTGCGGCCGTGATGCTGACCTCGGGGGTGTTGGCATTCGCCGGAAGCGCGCTGATCCAATACCGCTATCCGGACCGCGCGAGGCCTCCGGACCTACTCTTCGACTTGCTGCCCCACTGGCCCTCATGGCAGCTCGTCGTGGAGGCGATCTACGTGGGAGGCGCGATACTCCTGGGCGTGTACGTGTTTCGGCACGCGGTCGAGAGGATTCCCGAGATCATCGCCGTCTACGGGCTCATGGAGATCGGCCGTGCGCTCACGATGGTGCTCACGCCGCTCGCCGTGCCGTACGACGAGGCGACGCACATCGGGGTGGAAGGCATACGCAATTGGGGCGAGTTCCCGTCCGGCCATGCCGCGACGTTCCTGCTCTACTACTTGATTGTGGATGAGACCGTCTCGCCGCGGATCAAGAAGGCTTTGCTTGTGATGATGCTTGCGGAAGTGTTTGCCCTGCTCGTCTCGCACTCTCATTATTCGATCGATATCGTGGGCGGATTGCTCCTGGGCTACTTCGTGTACCACGAGTACTTCGACAAGCGGACCTTCGACTGGCTCAAGCCGTGGCTCAAGGTGTGACCGGATGCCCCGGGACGGAGCCTCGAGATTGGACTTGCCCATCGTCCGCTGTGATCCCGCCCGGCTGCCAGAGGTGTTCGAGCTGCGCGCCCGCGTGTGGCTCGAAGAGGGCGCGGCGGCCGGAGCGTTCCCAGACGGCACGTGGTCGGACGCGCGGGACGCCCAGCGACTGCATTGGGTGGCGCTGGACGGCGACCGCATAGTGGCGGCCGCGTCCCTCGACTTGCACGAGAGCCTGGCCGCCGTCGAGGAGCCCGAGGCGTACGCTTCGGTGCCCCCTCCGCCGCCCGGCGTGATCGCCGCTCCCACGCGCGTGGTCGTGGACCGCGCGTACCGCGGCGGGGGTCTCGCGAACGCGTTGCTCGACCGGCAGGACGAGGCCGCCAGGGCAGCAGGGGCGGTGCTCGCCGTCCGGCAAGCCTCACCCGCGATGCGTCGTCTGCTGGAGCGCCGGGGCTGGCGCGACCACGGCCCCGCGCCGCCCGACCCGCGCTTCCCCGGCATTGAGTTCCGCGTGATGAGCCTGGAAATGGGTGACGCGCGTTGATGACGCACCGGAAGCTGCACCGGGCGGTGGTGCGGCGCGTCACCGGCTACCTCGCTCAGGGCCCTCGGTCACGGAGGGCCCGAGAGTGGTCCCGCCGTCGTTCGCCCGACGACCCCGTGATCTTCATCGTCGCCGAGAGGCACATGCCGTATCGGTTCGCGCCGTTCTTTTACGTGGAGTGGCTCGACTGGGTCGGCGAGCACGACCCTGCCCTCCGGACGCTGATCGAGATCGCATACCTTCCTGCCGACCTGCCAAGGAACACTCGCCTGCTCCACCCCTGGGTTCAGGACCCGGTCCGCGAACGGGACCCGGCCATGTTCTGTCACCTGGGCGAGTTGCAGGAGGCCGCAACGCTCGAGGGCGCGAGCGTGGTCCAGCCGGTGGAGGTCCTGTCCAACTCGCTCCGCGAGGTGCAGTACGAGCAGCTCACGCGCGTCGGCCTACGAACACCGCGTGTGGTCCCCGTAGGCCCTCGCTTCGCCGAGGACCTGGGCGGCTTGTCGCTCCCGGTCCTCGTTCGCTCGGCGTGGGGGCACGGCGGCGGCATGCTGCGCCTGGAGACCGAGGAGCAGGTCGCGCGGTGGCTCCAGCCGGAAAGCACGGGCGCGCGGCGCTACGTCGCCTCGGAATACGTGGACGTGCGCGACGCCGACGGGCTCTACCGCAAGTACCGCTACGTCTTCTTCGGCGAGCGGGGTGTGTCCCGGCATCTCATCGTGTCGAGGCATTGGGAGGTTCGCCCGTCGGACCGAGTCCTTACCGATCACACGATTGCCGAAGAACTCGCATACGTCCGAGCACCGTGCGGTCTGCACAACGCGTTCGACGCCGCCCGGCGCGAACTCGGGTTCGACATCGCCGCGTTCGACTACAGCCTCGACGCGAACGGCATGCCCGTGGTGTGGGAGGTGAACCCGTACCCGGAACTCTCGAGGCCGATGGGGCGCCCCGGCGAGTACCTCGAAGGAGCCATCGTGCGCGGGCACGAAGCGATGGCCGCGATGTATCGCGACCGGCTCGAGGCTGCCGCCCGCTAAGCGTCGCGGACCATGACGTCACCGGCCGGCGGTTACCGGACTCCCAAGTAGCGACGGACGTCGTCCGATGTGGCGACCTCACGCTCCAGACTGCTCGCGATCCCCACGACACGCCTCACCAGCATCTCGTTCGTGGCCGGCACAGTCCGGGCGGTGTCGTACCAGACGGTGTCCTCGAGTCCCACACGCGCGCCGTTACCCATCACCACCCCGAGAGCGTTCATGTCGAGCTGCGCGTCGCCTATGCCGGCCACGCAGAAGTACGACTCGTCCGGCAGCTCGGCGACGATCATGCCCAGGTGGTGCAGCCGCGCCTGCGCGGCCGCGATGTTGCCGAGGATGATGTTGAAGAAGTACGGCGGCCGAAGAAGGTCCTTCTTGATGAGGTAATGGGCGTAGTTCGCCATGCCGAGGTCAAACACCTCGAGTTCGGGCTTGATGTCACGGTTCCGCATCTCTTCGGCAAGGCGCATGATCATCTCGGGACTGCTCACACTCGCGGTCTTGTTGAAGTTGATCGAGCCGAGCGTGAGACTCGCCATGTCCGGCGCTACGTCGCCCGACAGCCGCAACGCAGCGGCGCGCTGGTCGAACTCCCGGTACGTCCGCCCGCTGGTGGTGACCGTCAGGACCAGGTCGGGATGCGTCTCCCGTATTCCAGCGATGATCCGCGCAAAGACATCGGGATCGTGGGTGGGAAGACCCTCGGTATCCCGGGCGTGGATGTGGGCCATAGATGCGCCGAGATCGGCACACCGCCTGACGTCCGCGACGATCTCCTCCGGCGAGATCGGGACTGCCTGGCTCAGCTCCTTGGTCGGGATCATCCCGGTCGGACACAGGTTCACGATCGTCTTGGAGGCAAGCGGCATGGAGTATGTCCCTCTTTCGTCGAGAACCCTTTCGGGTCGGGTTTCTGCCCGAACGATTCGGCTACTCGCCCTCCCACTCGCCTGCTGATGCCGGCGCGTCGGCCGCGTCCTGGTCTGCACTCTCGTCTTCGGCCGGCAGCTCCGGCGGTGGCTGCATCATCGATGGGGGCATCCCGCTGGCGAGCAGCATCTCGATCTCGGCGCGCTGTTCTGCCAGGAACGCATCGAGCGTCTCTTTGTGGCGCATGCCGCCGCGGGAGACGATGTAGCGGGCGATCTTGCGCACGGCGCTTCGGCTCGTCTCCATCTCCTCGTTCATCAAGCCGTACTCGTGCGCCCCCTTGAGCTGCTCCACGACCTCGTCTGACGACCGCGATTCATCTTGGGCGAGCACGTACGCGCGCCGCGCGAGCGCCCACACCATCGCTTTGTGGGAATCCTCTTGTTCGCTCAACGCCTCCGCCTGATCGAGGGCCTCCAGCGCTGCGGAGATCTCATCGGCGTCGGCAAGCGCCATCGCGCGAACCCCGAGGGCCCGCCGCTGAGTGGTGATGTCGCCGGCTTCGGCAGCGGCTTCGACCGCACTGTTCGAGAGGGCGAGTGCGTCCTCGTTCTTGCCCACGGTCCACTGAGAAGCACCGTGCGAGTACAGCACATCGCCGAGCGCCTCGGTCGCTCCGATGGAGCGGTACAGCTGCTCTGCCTCGGTGAAAAGCGGGTCTGCCGCCTCGTGGTCGCGCGTGGCCTTCAGGGCGTCCGCCTGCGCCTGGAGACACTCTGCGAGCGCGGCGTCCTGGCCGAGTTCGCGGCGGATGGTCGCCTCCTCGTCCCATCGCTCCAGCGCGGCGTCCACGTTTCTCATGCGGCGCAGCACGACGCCGTGCCAGTACAAGGCATCCGCAAGACTCTCGGAATCGCCTCTGCTTCGACTGATGCGCTCCACTTGGGCGAAACGCTCCTCGGCATCTTGGTGCTGACCGAGCACGAGGTGGGTCTGCGCGAGGCCCATGGCCGCGTCCTGAAGCGCCTCGGGGTCGTCGAGTTCTCCCGCCATCTCGACCGCCTTCTGGAACATCATGAGCGCGGCGGCTGGGTCGTTGTCCTTGATGTAGAAGTCACCCTGGTTCATGCGCACGAGGTACGTGAGCTCGGGCACGCCCGCCTCCTCGGCAAGCCCAGCGGCGATATCGAGGTCTTCCGAGGTGGACTCACGGTCGCCGAGCTGCATCAAGGACTGCGCGCGGCTGAGACGGGCGCGCACGCGAGACTCGATGTCGTCTTCCTCGGCGAGGTCTAGGTACTCGGTCAGGGCGGCCACGGCTTCCGGATGCGTTCCGCGCGCCTGGAACTCGACGCCCGCGTTGGCCAGCGCCAGTTTGAGCCGCTCGGGGTCCTCCGTCGCGCGGGCAACCTCGGCGGCTTCCACGTACAGCCCGATGGCCGAGTCGCGGTCGCCCTTCACGGTATAGGCGTAGCCCTGGTTGATGAGCGCTGCGATGACGAGCTCTGCGATACCGTTGTCGTCGGCCAGCTGCGCCGCTGACTCGAATTCGGCTATGGCGGCGTCGAACTCGCCGCTCTCGACATGCGCAAGACCCTGCTCGATCTGGGCCTGGGCCTGCTCGGCAGCTGCGGGGTCCACCTGGTCGGAAGGACGGTCTTCAGTCACGGTGCTCTCCAAACCTTTCGTCGCGCGGCCGGGCGTACGCCCCGGCTCCGAGAACACAGCGTACGGCACTCTCGGTCGGGATGCACCCGGCTGTCGGGTCACTCATAGGGCGGAAGCGGCACTTCAGCAATGGTGGGTAGGAACGACTAGGGGTGCCGATGAGGACAGAGCCAGGCATCGGACTGCGCATTAGCGGATGGCCCGCGCCTTTCGTGTTGCTGGTTGCGAGCGTGGCATTGGCGGCCGGATGCACCTCCGTGGACGGTCCGAACCGTGCTCCACCACCCATCCCTGCCGAAGAATCGGCACCGTCTACCCGGCCCGACGAACCAGAGGTGAACGACGTGATGTCAAACGTGAATGCACCCGTGAGACTGACGATTGTCTACGACAACGACCCGCCGACCGGCGATGTGGCACCGACAAATCCCGAGCTCGCAACGGGGTGGGGCTTCTCGTGCCTCGTCGAACGGGGTGACACAACGGTCTTGTTCGACACGGGGGGTGACGCCGAGACGCTCGCACGCAACATGCGAGCACTCGACATCGACCCCGCTCGCATCGAAACGATCGTGCTCTCACATGCGCACAGCGACCATATTGGTGGGATCGATGCGGTACTCGAGGCGGGCGCACGTCCCACGGTATACGTCTTGTCCGCGTTCCCGTCGGCACTCAAGTCGCAACTCGCCGAACGAGCCTCGGTGGTCGAGGTCACCGGCCCTGGGCCAGTGTCCGAAGGTGTTCGCACCACCGGAGAGATGGGAAGCGACCCTGCGGAACAGTCCCTGATCGTCGAATCGGAAGCAGGACTGATCCTGATCACCGGATGCGCCCATCCAGGAATCTTAGAGATCGTGCGAACCGTCGCCGCTGAGGGAAAGGTAGGTCTTGCACTGGGCGGGTTTCATCTACGCGACTTGAATCCTACGGAATGCATGGAGATCGCATCCCGGATCGATGCGCTCGGTGTGCAACATGTCGCACCCACGCACTGCAGCGGCGACACCGCCCGGGAAGTCTTCGCATCCAGATTCGGTGACCGGTATCTCGACGTCGGAGTCGGAAGTGTTATCGAAGTCGCCTCACGGTCGATCGCAACGGTCCACGAGGGTGGCCATGCCGGCCCGCCGTGACGCTCCGCTCGAAGCGTACGAACGCGATCGCGCAGTCATTCTTCTCGGGACGCTCGCACACGAAAGCTGTCGGGAATCGGTTGACCAGGTGGTGAGGGCTCCAGCACGAGTTCTCGATCAGCACGACGCTATCGGCCTCCCACGGCCATCTGAACCGCCAGACCCGGTGTCATGCTCGTATGCTTCGACGCTTTCATCGCCCAACACGTAGCGCTCGTGCCAGTCCGGGGGCACGGGCATGTCCTCGTAGAGTTGCTGGCGTCTCGCCTCAAGCAGCAGCCGTGGCCGCGCCAGATAATCGGCCGCGCAGCATACGCGCCTCCCGGCCTCGGCCGAAACTTGGTCGAGCCATCGCTCACCTTCGGTGCTCCGCATCAGATGGTGGTCCACAATGAGGGTTTCGACGCCTCTGGCCAGGCGCACTGCGTTCTCAAAGGCGACTCGTCGTTCCCTCTCTCCCAACGCGGGCATGTGGAGCGGCGGTCCGGCCGCAAGTACGATCGTCGGTCTCCATGCCAGAATCTCATCGATTACGTCACGGTCGAGCAACTGGATGTCCGATGCATGCACGAAGACCTCCGCACCGGACTCGATGCGTGTCATCATGACGCTCCCGGCCTGACTTCCGGAGACACCGTGCGGCACAGGCTCCGAAAACCGCAGCGGGCCTTCAGAGAACCCCTCCGCGATTCGCAATCGACTGCCGAGCAGTCGTTGCAGATCCTCGAGACGCCGATGCATGCCGATCGAAGCGCCCGTACCCGATGCACTCCACCAGCGCTGAGGCGAAGGGAGCTCCGGCAGGTCTGCAATGGCGAGTTGATAGGGATTGGCTTCGGCCAATGGCAGGTGATCGCCGTGCAGATGACTCACAACCACATCAGTCGCGCGCGTGAGTTCGTCGACGATCCGTGCATGCACCCTGCGTCCCGCCGCGATTTGAAGCGGATGCGGCAGCAGACCGTAGCGGAGATAACCGAGAGATATCCCAGGATCGATCAAGAATCGCCTGTCGGCCGTCGTGAACAGACAGCACAGACCTCTGACCCCGAGGGACTCGGTCCCTATGATCTCGAGAGGTAACATCGTTCCCCCGTGCCCATACGCCCGGCCCCGAGCGCGCCCTCAGGGGTCGATTCGAACAGGTCACCGCGCCTCACTAACCCCTATGGCAGACGACCATTCACGGCATCCAAGAACAGTGTCTCGAATCGCTCCCGGTCGACTGTCATTGCCACGCGAATAGGGAATCCCCTCTCACTCTCCAGCGTCCGTCCGCTCTCTGTCCCCTCTTCCTCAACCACGACTAATGACATTTCCTGAAAGGTGCCCAACCCTTGTTCGGTTGCAATAGCTGCCGCGAGCGGATCCCAGAAGTAAGAGCGTCCTGAACGAATGTCTTCCTCCTGCGCTGCCAGCACGCGGTATACGAACTCTGCAACAGATGTCGTTCGATCTCCCTCCAGACGTCTGTAGAAGTCCATCGTCAGGGGTACGTCATTCGTCGCATCCAGCGGTACCAGTGCGATTGGTGCTCCCGAACCAAGAACCTCCGCTGCCGCGCGGGGGTCCACATAGATATTCCACTCCGCGACCTCATTCTCAATACTTGAAGACGATCCGACATTGCCTGCCACCTCCACCGCTCCACCCATCACTGTGATCATCCTCAGATTCATCACCAGTTCAGGCTCGGCTTCCAGCGCTTCTCCCACGTTCGTCAGCGGACCCAGCACAATGAGATGTACCTCTTGCGGCGATTCCTGAATGATGCGGGTCAGCAACTGAACTGCAGAATCGCTAGACACTTCTGTGCTGTTTTCGGGAAGCCTCAGTCCAAGCAAATCATCGACGCGCTCTCTCCACTCTGTTGGAAAAGCATGCTCCCCCTCTAGTGGAGCCTCCCGCCCACAAACAACCGGTATTTCAGGTCGACCCGCCAGCGCTATGAGGTCCAGTGCGTTTCGTGTGGCCGCTGGGCAATGCGCCTCACCTGCCCCTGTCACGGTGATCGCCTGGACGTCTATGTCAGAGCGTCCGAGGAGATAAAGGATTGCCAACCAGTCGTCTGGTGCCATATCTGTATCAATCACAACTGGCTGAGCATCCGCGGCTACCGGGTGTGGCGTGATTGGCTCAAGCGCAGGAGGTGCCGTACTAACACATCCAAGCAACAGCGCTAGCATCAGAACGGCCGGAATGATCATGGCGCGATTCTTAGTCATAGGACTGAATTCTCCTGAGCGTAGAAGCAGCCTATCCACGAGTATGCGGTCCGTGTGAAGTACGCAACTACGTCTGACTCTGCCGGACAAGACGCTAGCAGGAGATGGGCCCTCTGCATATCCGAACCGTCGCGTGTACTCCGCCTCCACCCAGAGGCGGGGGACCAGACGTTACCACGCCAAATGGTTCTCGAGGCGGAAGATGGACGTGCATCGGTGAACGGCAATCACTAGCAGGGATTTCGGGGGACATAGGGAGTGTGCGGGAGGTGATGGACGATGTCTGCAGCCATAGCAGTGTTGATTGGCGTCCTGATTGGCGCAGTGGTCTTGATCGTGACCCGCTCGCCCCAACCCGTCGCGGCGGTTCCTACGACACTCGGATGGCTAACCCTCGCGCTAGGTACAGTCGGCGCGCTAGCCTTGGCGGTTGCTGCCGCCATGAGCGACGCAACCCTCCTTTACCTTGTGTCGATCCTCGCCTCATTCGCAGCGGTCGTTACCGGAGTCGGAGCCCTCGTGCGACACCAGCGGGCATGGCCGACGTGGGTCGGTATCGTGGTCGCAGGGATACCGGCGGTCCTGTGGATTGTGTTCGCGGTCGGCTCGATTGTGAACCCTCCAAGCTAGACCGGCCCGGAGCGCCGCCTTTGATACCCAGCTGTCCTGGTTCACATCCGGATCCTCTCTCGCTCGCAACCGTCGTCTGGCGGAGCGGAAGGATTCGAACCCTCTAGACCAAGGTAACCCGCCTGACGCCGGGCTGTGATCTCCACCGCTACGGTTGTGGTCGCGCCGCCCCCCGTCTCGGGGTCACACGGGCTCCGGGTCGTTGGACTGGCTGCCGCCGTCGCTGACATTCGAGGTCCAGCGAAGGCCGTCCCAGTACCGCAGTTCGTGACGACCTGCCGGGTCAGGCAGCCACCCTGCTGGTATCGCCCTCGTCCATCCGCCGCCTGTTGCGTTCGCGATCTCGGCGATGGCCCCCGGGTCGTCGATGTAGAACTCGCAGTAACCGCACGAAGGACAGAGGAAGGTCCGCCAGCCTTTGACGAAGGCCACCTGGTGGCCGAGACCTGAAGGCTCCGGCCCGCAGTGCACGGCCTGGCCGACAAGCACACCGTCAGAGTCATTCCAGATGCCCGCCGGGAATGAAGACATCAACACATTATGCGAGCCGCACTTGGGACACACGCCGTCTCGCATTCCGCAGCACTCCCTTCGACGCGCCGCTGCGTCCAATAGCGATTCCGTAGTTGCACATTCCCTAGACCCCTCGTCCTCAGCATGACACCCCGTTCGACAGCCGGCGCTTCACACGAAACGCCCGCCTCCCACTCATCGGGAAAGCGAGCGTTTCGTCACGAGCGTCGCATGGCGGAGGGGGAGGGATTCGAACCCTCGTCACGGGGGTAACCCGTGAAACGGTTTTCGAGACCGCCGCATTCAACCACTCTGCCACCCCTCCACGAGATGGCGCGAGCGGGCCTCAAGGGCCGCTTCGAGCGCACGTGCGAGTATAGCGAGGGTGCGAAGTGCGGGCAATTCAACCTTACCTCGTCTTCCAGTGACAAGCACCCCGCGCTCGATGCTGCAACTCGTCTCCCGATAGCGAATCGGGTCGTGGGTGTAGGCGCGCTGGCCGCTTCCCTACCGCACGGCCGCCTCGCACGCGTCGCGCACGCTCGTGCTCACTGCCCCGGTGCCGCCGAAGTAGCGAAGCGTTTGTATGAGCTGTTTGTTGGAGACGAGTGCGTCTCTCGTCACCGGCGGCAGCGTTGCCGTGCGCGTAAGCAGCAGCACGCTTCGCTTCGAGCCCAGCATCGCGCCTCTGGCAAGCGCGTCGGGGAAGTTCTCCGGGGCGGTCCGGGGCATCGGCAGCGGTGAATTCCGTCTGCTGGACTCAGCCGCTCACCGTAAGACCGAATACGTAGGCCGAGCCGGAATACGTGCCGTTATCGTCGTGGAATGGCGCGCCAGACTCCTGTCGCGTTCCGTTGCCGGGCCGGCACGGTCCCTGCGGGCTAGAAGGTCGTGCGGTAGTCGTGGCAGGGGTGGCAGTCTCCTCCGACTGCTGCGGCCTGATCCACGTCCCTAACACCCCGCCCCCCATCGCTGCCGACCGACGACTTGCTGCCGTGGTTGTGGCACAGCAGACAATTGCTGGCATCGTTCGGATACGGGTAGGTGTACGCCGTCTCCGGGGAGTCGATGAACTCGGCGCCGTGGCTCGGCTGGCTGTGACACCAATCGCACTCAGCGTGCCAGTCGGTGGCCGTGCCAAAGTGGCAAGCCGAACACAACGACTTGACCGAGTTGCCGTTCGTGACACTGATGCCCGTCGTCCCGTTGGTCGCCGAGGAGATGTGGAATAGGTTCTGGTTGCCATGAGATTCGTGGCACGACACGCACGGGAGCTCGTCCATCCCGCGGGCGAGCCCTTGCTTGAGGCCCCCCGTTCCGCTTCCCGCCCTCGGGCCGTGCCCGTCGGACGTCGTGGTGAGATTCCAGTACGCCCCGATGTTGCTCACGCCGGCGGGGACGATCACGCCCGGTGGCGGCGAACCGTCGTGGCAGCGCACACAGAACCAGTTCGGGACAGCCGTCTCCATACCCATGTAGGAGACCGGTGATCCGACGGCAGTCGAACTCCTGACGGTCGTCCACGCACCCGCGTCGAAATCCCACACGGCGAACTTCAGGCCGTAGCCCGTGGTCGGCTCGCCGTATCCGCGCCACTCGAACCGCAGCGTCTCGAGATGGCCGATCTCGCCTTCCGGGATCTCGACGCGCACTACCTGCCAGTTCCAGGTCTTGTCCGTCGACGCCTCATCGGTGATCCAGTACGTACCATCTGCCGAAGCGGCGGCGGTTAGATTCGCTGCGGCGGTGGCCGTACCCGGCGCTGATATCGGCGGCGGCGCTGACGTGCCGACCGAGGTCCATCCGGCGACTGGAGCGTAAGTCTGTAGACCCGTTCCCGTCCGGTCGCCGCTCACCCGGATCATGTCAGTGTTAATCGAGTAGTGCTCTTTGGGGGCTGCCTCTTCGGCAGGGGTGATCGCGCGGCGCGCCAGTGTTGCGCGTCTCATGGGATTCGGCGAACTGAGAGTGCTGCCTTCTCGCGGCTCGTAGGTGACACGCACGCGAGCCGTCGTCTCGGAGCCTTCGGCGGGTCCTGTGATCCACTCCCACACGCTACGGAGCCACACCCCGATGCGCGTGGCGATCGAGGACGACGAGCCGGCAGTGTCGGCATCGCCGGACGGTTCTTCGGCAGTCTGCGGAATGGGATCCGCCGACTTGTGCCGGGTGTTCCATTCCTCGCGGTAGGCCGTGTGGAAGTCGGTATCCGGGTAGTGCTCGTCATCGCCGTACGGGTAGCCCGACATGCCGTGGAACGGCAGCGGCTCGACGGAGCCTGTCCGCGAGTTATGGTATCCGTCGGCGTGGATCATGTACGTCCGCGTCATGCCGGACGCAGGCGGCGGCGGCTCGTCGAACGACACCGCGAGGTCGTCGCCGGTGTCCATGATCACATAGCGGTCGTCGGCATCGAGCAACAGCTCTCGCACGTCGCCGAAGCGCGTGAACGACCCGGTGCGCGAAGCCGGATCTGGGTTCACGATGTCGTAGTAGTCGTAGTTCGGGTACGGTGTCTGCTCGTAGTCGGAGACGCCCTTGAATGACAGTTCGGCGCTGCGAGGTGCGATCTCGGTCGTAACAACGGCCTCGTCCGGAGTGGTGTCCACGCCCACGTAGTCGAGGTGCATGCGCATGTAGACCCGCATCCGCACCTTGTACTCTGTGCCGCCTTCAGGAAACGCGTCGGTCAGGTCGTAGACGACCGTCTTCGGATACCCGGGCATGTGCGGGGCTTGGCCGACCTCGATCCAGTTGCCCTCGGCATCCTGCACCTCGATGAAGCTTGCCGGCGCACGCTTCCCGCTGGCGACCCACGCGTCCTTCTCGCGCTTGTTCGCGTACTCGACCCATCCCGAGACGACGAGCTTGACCTTGTCCGGGTCGTCCAGCCGTCCCAGGTCGAAGGTCCAGATATTGTCGTCGTACAGGCCGCTGTGCGCGAGCGATGCGTCGCCCTCGACGGCGAGCTGCTCGGAGACATCGGTCGGCGGGATGGTCTCGGTACCCAGAACGGGCAGCCGCTCGTAGGTCGCCTGGACCGGCTGGGGGTCCTTGATGGTGAAGAACTCCGTGGGCTCCCGTCCTCCGTCGAAGGAATTCCAGCTCAGGTCGTTGATGAGCAGACGCGTGCCGACGGGGTGGTCGATCGCTACGAGCTCGACGTCGTCGATGTACTCGATCTCGGGCTTCTCGTCCGTCAGGTGGATGTCGAGCGAGCCATCCCGGCCGACGAGCATCCCCGGCGGGATGATGGTGTCCTCGACAGGTTCGGGACAGACATAGACGTCCTTGCCCTTCGGTATCGCCATGCCGCCCAGCCCCATGACGTCGGTCACATACGTGAACTCTTCGCCGTTCCATGTGTACAGGTCGGGGCACGAGTAGACGGGCCCGTCGACGTAGAACGAGTCAGAGGCGGACCATGGCGACATGGCCACCGTATGACTGGCATCGCGCGCCCGCACGTGCCACACGTAGGTCGGGTTGTCCCACGCGTTCAACGTCGGCGTGGTCCAGCTCGTGCCGGAGATCCACCCCGAGTTCGCCAGCACGCTGCCGCCTTGCAGCCAGATCTCGGCGTAGTACTCCACCGGGTCACCGTCGGGCGCGGTCACCGCAGACCACTCCAGCGTCGGGCTGATGCTATCGGCCGTGGTAACGATGTCGGGTTCCGGGACGACCGTGGGCGCAGGCGGAGGCTCAACGGGGATGTAGGTCATTGTCGCCACCGTCTCGTTGCCGGGAGCGTCGGCGGTCCTGACCCGCAGGTAGTAGGTCACCCCCGGCGTGAGCGAGGGCATCGTGACGGCGTGCGTAGTCGTGTAGGCGCCCGACCCCACGGTGCCAAGCTCGTATGCGGTCGTGGTGCCGTAATCCACCCACGACGTCGCACCCTCGTTGGTGGTCCAGCGGATCACCGGCTGAGTCCAGTCCACGGCGTATATGTCGATCCGGAGGTTCGACATGACCGGCGGTACGGCGTCGTGCTCGGCCCCGACCGCCAGGTAGATGTATCGGGATTCGTTCATGTACGGTTCGAAGGTGGCCGGCACCGGCGTCGTCACGTTGTCGGGATCGACGATCTGGCTCGCGGCGGTGGCAACGTGCGGGTTGTGGCAGTCGGAGCACGCGATACGCGCGCCCGTGACTATCTGCTGCGCCGTGTCGACGTCGTGGTGCGCCCTCGAATCCGTGCTGGCTGAGAATTCGGCTTCGATATCGCGGCCGGACACCGAGTTCGCCGGGTCGGCGTGGCAGCCCACTCCCGCGCCGGTGCACAGACGGTCTTGGGCGGTCCACAGCAGTGCGGGACTCATGACGCCGTCGATGACCTGTCCGTGCACCGCGTGGCACGCGATGCAGGTACCGCCGGCGGCATCGCCCACGAAGGCGACCTGCAACCCCACGAAGTCGGTGTTCAGCGAGCGGTGCAATGGTTCGGCCTCGCTGCCGGCGCCGCCTTCCCCTTCCACATCACCGGTGCTCTTCCCGCCGAAGAACTCGCGCACCGCCTGCCACATGCGCGAGAACCAGCTCGGCGTGCTTTCTTCGGCCGAAGACACTGTCGTCACTTCGGCGGTCAGTGTCTCGTTGCCGCTGACCATGCCCTCGGAGTCACCGTAGACGCGCGTGTTCCACTCTTCGAGATACGCCTGGTGTTCGGGAGTATCGGGGTAGTGCTCGTCTTCGGGATAGGGGTAGTTGCTCATCGCAGCGAACGGAAGCGGCTCCACCGTGAACGGGGGCTGTATCTTGGCGTTCTTGTAGTAGCCGACGGCATCGAAGACCCAGTGGCGCCGCATTCCCGCCTCTGGGCCGGCCAGGGACTCGAAGCGCATGGCCAGCTCGTCACCGCCGCCGAAGATCACGAACGTGTCGTCTGTCTCCGCCAGGAGCGGCGCGACGTCGCCGAACTTCGTGTGTGCGCCAGCGAAGTACCTGGTGATGCCTGTCGGCTCGCCGTATACGTAGCCGAAGATCTCCCCATCGCTCGTACGCGGGTCCATGCCACGCTCGCGTAGTTCGGCCCCGAGCAGAGGTGCGGGCTTCAGCTCCAGAGTGAGGTCTTCGGTCGTGTCGACGGCGATCCAATCCACGTACGTCTTGAACAGGAAGGTGAAGCGGACCTTTCGGCTCTCGCTGACCCACACGTCGCTGATGTCGAACACGTACGGTCGGCTGAACTCGGGGGGCTTGGGCAAGACAGCGGTCGAGCTTGGCACACCCACCCAGTTGCCTTCGGCATCTTGCACCTCGAGCTTGGTGCGCGGTCCGAAGGTTGCAGAGCGCGAGGTGCCCTCGGATGTATCGGGGAACACACTCATCGCATCCATGACGACCTTGACCTGCGGCGCGTCGTGCACATCACCCAGGTCGAGCTCGAGCGTCTGGTACTCGAAGTCGACGTTGCGGTCGTCACTGAGGATCAGGTACTCGTCGTCGTTCGCTGACACGAGGCCGGTCACGTCCCGGCCGGTCTGCAGGTGCGTGATACCCGGCGGCGTCGCGGCCGTGTCAGAGATGGTGTGCAATGCCGGCTGGACCGCGCCGCTCCAGACACCGTCCGCCTGCGGTTTCTCGGCGTACAGCTCGACGCTCTCCGGCAGGTCCACAACGTACAAACCGGCCCGGTCGAGGTAGTCAGCCTCGTAGCGCTCCTCGACGAACCGCAGGTCCCACGTGCCGTCGATCTCAGCGGGCTCATGCTTGAGCACGTAGACTTCCTGCGGCTCGGGCGGGACGTAGCCGTTCTTGGTCTTGAGCCCGAGCTTGCCGGCACCGAGGAGGTCGGATTCCATCCGGACGCCTTCGGCGGTGTTGGTGAAGAGCATCGGGCACGATCCCGTGCCGCCGTCACCGACCTCGAACTCGTCGTAGGGCGGGTGTCCGAACGACACGCCCTCGAAGTCCCGCGCGTCTACCGTCCACTGGTACCAGTAGCCGCCCGGCAGCGTGTAGCTGTAGGAGTTCACGTCCGTGAGCCACGCGCTCGTGTGGTACGGCTCGTAGGTCCACGTGGTCCAATTCCACCGCTCGATCCGCACGCGGTAGTCGAACGGCCTGCGGCTATCGACCGGCGTCGTCCACTCGAAGTTGATGGTCGCCGACGTCGCTCCGGGATAGTCGGGCACCGGCGTCGTGGTCACCGAAGGCATTCCGAAACGGGCATCCGGCGTGGCGACCGACTCTCCATCGCGGCTCTCGGACGTCACCCGATAGTGGTACACGCCGGGCAGCAGACCCGATAGTGTGACGCTGTGTCCGGTGGACCTGGTCGAGGAGCCCGCGATGGAACCGTATGCGGGCGTGGTGCCGTACTCCACCCAGCCGTCGGTCAGCCCGCTCGTGGTCCAGTACACGCGTATCGAGGAGCTCGATAGACGTGTGAGTGTCGGACCGGACGTGATCGTGGCATCGTTCTGGTTCCGCGCGCTCGCCAGCACGTAGACCTCATTGTCCGCATTCACGTGGCGTGCGGCGTCGAGCGTGAGCTGCAGCGTAGTGTCGTTCGTCATCTGCTGCGATGCGAGTTGCTCCCATGCGCCGACGCCGCCACCGGCGGTCCAGTCCCATGCCGACAGCGTGACCGGGTTGCCGGTCACCTCCTCGCCGTAACCCTTCCACCGCAGCGTGACGTCGCGGACATCCTCACTAGCGCCGGCGGCCTGGAAGCGATACATCTGGTAGTCATAGTCGCCGGTCGCCACGGCCAAACGGGTCGATAGATAGCCTCCGTCGATGCTGCGCAGCCCTTCCAGCCGCGCGTCGGAGACCGGCGTGCCCGGAGCCGACGGTGTCGGCTGGACGGTACTCTCCCATGCCTGGAAGTCACCGCTTCCATACGACACCGACGACGACGCCAGACCGGTTTCGATGACCGAGTGTGCCGAGGAACCCATCGCCGCGACGCCGTCGTACGAGTACCCCGCCGGGCGGACGACCCCGTCCGCATCGTGGCAGCCGTAGCACAGGTCGTCCTTCGATGTGCGCAGGTAGTCTGGTTGACCGGGAGCACCGTGCGGATCGTGGCAGTTCACGCACGCCGACGGGTCGGCACCCGATCCCGGGTAGACGGTCGCAGCTTTGGTCGATGAGGTCACCGACGAGTGCGGCGATGCCGATGCGACACTGGAGCCTGGATACGCCGATGAGGCGCTGTTATGGCAGCCGAGGCACAGCGTACGGTCGTCGGTCACCTCGGCAGTCGAGCTATCGGTGCTTGTCACCGTGGCCTTGAGCAGCGAGTCGTTCGTCGATCCATGGACCTCGTGGCAGGCCTGACATGTGATTGATGCAGCGCTACCCGACACGACGCCCACATCGTGCGGCGATCCCGAAATCGGAGTGACAACGTCACCGCCCGGCAGCGTGGAGCCTACCCCGTGGCAGGCGGCACAGACATCTGTGCCCGAAGAGGCGCCCTCGTCACCCGCCGCAAGGGAACTCGGATTGCCCTCCGCTGGACCTTCGTGCGGCGTGTGGCAGTCCCCGCATTGCAGCACTGCTTCCGGCACGGGGTGATGCGAGCTGCCGGCTCCGGTTACCTCGAAGCTCTCTTGCGTGTCGTAGACGCTGCCCGTCCCGTCGTGGCACATGTAGCACAGATCGACTTGGGACTCACGGAGGAGCAATGAATCGGCGGACGCCGTGTCGTGAAGGTCGTGGCAGAGCATGCACCGGACAGTCAGGACGCCGTACCCGCCGTGCGGATTCTCCGAGGCCACGGCCTCGCTCGAGACGTGAAGCGACAGTACGCCACATAGGACCAGCCCGACGCAGACGACGCCGCGGCGAATCCGGCTGCGTGCCCCCCGTGCCACGGACGGATCGAAAGCAAACATTTGGCGGGTCGGCTCCCCTGGCATGCGGAACGCACTCTTCGTTAAGCTAGGTTACCTCAGTTTAACTCATCTGTAGCCGTAGCACACCTGGCACAGCACAGCAGGCGACGCTGGGAGTAGGCATCACGAGTCGCAGATTCACGATCAACGAGTCACTCAATCCGGGTGACTCATGCAACGGAACGGGAGCCCCTGCCGTCGATGCCACGCTGCGCCTAGATCCGCCTGCGCTTGATCAGCACTGCCGTCGATGCGGCGAGTTTCGGCACGCTGGGGCAGCGAGTGAGCACCTCGTCAAGTGCGTCCACGAATCGATCGAGATCGATGCGATCCACCACGAGCGGCGGGGCGAGCCGGATGACCGAAGGGTTGTTGAAGGCGTAAAGAGTGAGAATGTTGTGGTGATAGAGCATCTGCACGGTGATCATCGCCGCAGTCTGGTTGAGCAGGCCGGCCGTCAGGCGGTCCTTGAGACCTTCCGCCTGCTTGAAGTCGAGACCGAGCATCAGCCCCTTCCCGCGAACTCCTCGCAGGAGCGGATGGCGGTCGCGCAAGTCCTCGAGCCGTCCGCGGAAATGAGCTCCCAGCTCAGCGGCGCGCGATGGGAGGTCCTGCTCGACCGTGAGCTGCACCGCCGCCAAAGCAGCCGTGCAAGCCAGCGTGTTGCCGCCGAAGGTGGACGTGTGAAGCAGCGTGGTGTCCTTGGTGCCGTACGCCGCACGCCACACGCGGTCGGATGTCACATACGCGCCAATGGGGTATAGGCCTCCGCTGAGAGCTTTCGAAAGACAGAGCACATCGGGCACCACGTCCTCGTGGTCGCATGCGAACATCCTGCCGGTCCGTCCGAAGCCGGTCTGGATCTCGTCCAGGATCATGAGAGCGCCATAGTGGTCGCACAATGCACGGACGTCTCGAAGGTAGCCCTCAGGCGGGACTATCATTCCGGCGGGCCCCTGCACGGGCTCGAGTATGACGGCTGCGGTCGGTGCGCGCTTCAACTCCGCCTCTAAAGAGTCCGCGTCACCGAATGGCACGTGAGCGACATCTTCCAACAGCGGCTTGAAGGGCGTTCTGTAGGATTCGTGGCCGGTGACGCTCAGAGCTCCGAAGGTCTTGCCGTGAAACCCCTCTTCGGCGGCGATGAAGCGAGTGCGTTTCGTGGAAGCCCGGGCCAGTTTGAGCGCACCCTCGACCGCCTCCGAGCCGCTGTTCGCGAAGAAGCTTCGCGTCAGATCGCCGGGCGTCACTGCGGCGAGAGTGGCCGCGAGGCAGGCCGCCATCTGGCCCGGCGAGACGTGCAGGAACAGATTCGGCATACCGCGCGCCTGGTCGATGGCCTCGATGATGGCCGGGTGATTGTGGCCGAGGCTGAGCGCGCCGTAGCAGAGCAGGTAGTCGAGATACTCGCGCCCGTCGGAATCCCACACGCGAATGCCTTGCGCGCGCACGACATGCCGGATGATGGCGTACGCGTCCAGCATGTCCACGTAGCCGTCATTGATGAAGGCCCGGTAGAGAGTGAGGACTTCTCCGGCGGTGGCGGCAAGGGCTTCGTCGACCGTGTAGAGGTGCGCTTTCGTCGACGTCATGAGGCATCACCACTCCGCAGCTGCGACTGCCGCGCCATTCACGACTTCTCCAAGGTATACCCGACGCGGTCACGCCGAGAACGCCAAGCGGCTGGTCCCGCCTGTCTCTCACAATCGGCGGAGCACCGCCCACGATCCGCTCCGCGCACGTTGGCTCCCATGCGACGTCGGGGCGAACGGAGTGTATGATGCAAGAAGCGTCTCCGGAGAAGGATGTCTGGGTGGCATCGCGCGCGAGGCGGTAACGCCGATGACTCACACCTGCTTCCCGCAACTCGGCGTTCCGGGAGGGATGGGGCCCCTCCCGCAACTGAGGAGGGCAAGACGGTGACTCATTCCGGCACATCCTGGAAAACCCGCGGCGTGTTCATGCTGTTCTCGTTCTTGCTTACCGCCGCATGGATAATGGGGAGCGCCTCGTTCGCGGGCGCGGGCGTCATCCTGTACTGGAGATCCCTGCAGCCGACCGGCGATGTCTCGGCCGGCACACCCGTGATAGCCATGGGGTCGGCCGCCTTCGACGGCAAGTCGTTCGTGCCCTCCTCGGCTCATCTGTATGTGGACGGCGCGGAGATTGCCCGCTCCAAGTACACTGCGTACATATACTCCACGAGCGTCTATTTCCGCTACGTGCCCTCGCCGGTGTTGACCGACGGACCGCACACCTTCCGCGTCCAGGTAAGCGATACGGCCGGCGCGGTGAGTCAGACCGAGTGGACCGCGACAGTGAAGCAGGCGCCCGCAGCGTCATGGGTCTCTCCCCTCTATGATGAGACGCTCTACACCGGGCGTCCCAGCATCAAGCTGTCGCTCTCGGACAACACGCCCGATACGACCCTCACCGTATCCGGGCAAGTGCATTCAGATAGCGCGGACGGACCTGTCGTTGCCACCTTCTCAGGCACCGGCCTTTCCGCCGGCACGAACTCCTTCGCGCTCGAGGACGAACTCGTCTTCGGCACGTACTACCTGACCGCATCGGTCACCGACGCTGCCGGGAACCAAAAGACCCTCTCCGGCTCCTTGGCCAGGAAGTTCACGACCGTCTCCTTCCCGGCAATGACGGTGCTCCAGGATTGCGGGGAGTGTCACGCCGACATCAAGAACGCGCATCCCACGCCGCCCTCGACCGACTGCGGCGTGTGTCATCCCGACAATGTAGACGACCACATGGAGGGTACCGACTACTGCGAGGATTGCCACTGGGACGGCTGGCACACTGGCGGCGCGGGGCTCACGGTCGCCGTGACGAGCCCGTGCTACGACTGCCACAATCCCGACCGTCCGGAAGTCCCCCAGCACACCGCGGCCTCTGTCGCCGGCGCACATGATGCGTCTTGCAGCGGCTGTCACGTCACCACCCTTATCGCCAAGCACAGCGTGACGCCCGCCGGCTCGGCCTACGCCTACCAGTGCGACGTATGCCACGCAAGCGACAGGGCGGACGTGGTGAACGCGATCGAGACGGGCGAGACCGCGTGCTCGGGATGCCACTTCGGCGTGGGCGGACACGAGGCCGTCCACACGGTGACAGCACCGACCGGCTGCGACGGTCAGTCCTGCCACTCGGGGACGACACTGACCGAGATCCATCTCGCCGAGGGCTCGGAGCTCACCTGCGGCACCTGCCACGACAGCGAGGATCCAGCGATCAGCGAAGCCATCGACGCCGGTGACAAGGAGTGCACGACGTGCCATGGGGAGTCGTTCGAGGGGCATACCACCTCCGGCGGCCACGCCGTCCACCTCGACGCCGAGGATCCGCGCGGTCCAGGTGGACTCGCCTGCAACGACTGCCATGAAGACGGCAACTTCCCCGCCTTCGCCTCGGGCGCCGACGCGGACGAGTCCGGTTCCATCGAGCTCGGCGAGACCGACGTATGCGATGCGTGTCACTCACCCGGCGGCTCGTATGATGGAGTCGACAGCACACTCGCGCCTTCTGGCGCCCTGTCGGTCGGCGCGAAGGACAACTGGGCGAGCAGGGTCTACGAGACCACGTCGACTCTGAGCGCCGGCAAGGAACGCTGGTGTGCCGGCTGCCACGACGGGGACTCGAGCGTTTCGGGCCAAGAGCCCTCACACATCAACGGCGTGTATGCGCCCGGCATCGCCGGCAACGAGGCCTCCTCCACGGCGTACGGGGTCGGGTACGGCTACTACACGACGGGCCACGGGGTAACCACGGACACGGTCTATCCGTGGACGAAGAAGACGGGCTCCCCGCTGGAGCGGATGGGGGCAGGTCTGGAGTGCATCGAGTGCCACGACACGTCGTTCGGACACATCGACGGCCTTGCGCGCACGTACGACTCGCATTCCTCGGCAGGTACACCAGCGAAGTACCAGGCCGGCTACCGGCTGAAGTCCATCGGCGGGGAGTTCCCGCTCGAGGTTCCGCGCACGAACGAGTGGAACGAGTCCCTCGCGGAAGACTTCCGGCTATGCCTGCAGTCCGGATGCCACATCTCAGCGCCACATACCGATGAAGCGAGTGTCTTGACCAACTTCCGGCAGGACGGCGGCAACAACTACCACTACTACCATTTGGAGATCGGCTCGTCCTGGCCGATCTTCCAATCCGACTGGGACTCACCTCTGACCGGAGACAGCGGCGGCACGTGCATCGTGTGCCACAACGTCCACGGCTCCACGCAGCTGGCGATGGTAAACGATGGGGCGCTGGTCGGCAGGGAGCCGGGCATACAGGCGTCCTACGTGGGAGATGGAGCGAGCCCGCCGGGTCTGACCTTGCCCGACAGTGTGGGCATGTATTGGGAGCTTGGCTCCGGGTTCTGCGCCACTGCCTGCCACAGCGGTCCCGGGTGGGATGTCCTCCGCGATCCCTTCGACCCGGTTCCACCCGAAATCACGTACGTACTGGGGCAGACGGGAAGCGCCACACTCGTGGTCGCTTTCTCCGAGGGTGTCTACGCGGACACCGGAGCGACCGGCGATCTTGCGACAAGCGACTTCGCCCTGGTCGATCTCGACGACGGTCGCACGATCACCGGCGTCACGCACACTGCCGGCGACCCGTACGCGATCCTGACCCTGAGCTCGCCTCTGGACTCCTCCAGCGATCTCGGCGCCGATACGCTGGCGGCGGTCGCCGACAGCGTCTACGACGACTGGGGCAACCTGATGGACACGACGCCGGTCACGATCCTCGGCAGCGACGGCGAGGCCCCGACGCTCTCTATCGAGAGTCCGTCCAACGGGGCGACGGACGTGCCGTCGGCCGGGCCGATCGAGTTCGAGGTCTCGGATACGGGCAGCGGCGTGGACTTCTCGACGCTTTCCGTGCAGCTCACTGGGGACAGAGGCTACTCGCAGACGTACACCGCCGCGCAGACCGACGTCGTCTCTAACACGGGAGCGCCTGCGGCCTACTCGGTCGTCGTGCAGCCCGATCAGGTCTTCGGCAGCAACGAACTCATCTCGGTCGTGGTGGACGTCGACGACTACTCCGGCATCAGCCTGACTCCTCCGGCGTGGTCGTTCACGTCCGTCGACAGCAGCCCGCCAGCAATCTCGGGCTTCTCGCCAGCCAACGGGGCCACGGACGTGCCGGCCACCAGCACGGTGTCCTTTACGCTGGAAGACTCCGACACCGGCGTCGACCTCACGTCGCTCTCGATCACGCTGACCGGCAGCAAGGGCTTCTCCGCGACCTACGACGTTCTCGACACGATGTTCGTCACGGCTGCCGGCTCGCCAGCGAGCTACGCGATCACGGTGAACACAGGCGAGGACTTCGCAAGCCAGGAGATCATCGCGGTCGGAGTCGAGGTGTCCGACATCCAGGGCAACGCGATGGAGCCTCCTGCATGGGCATTCACTGCTGTCGATCATTCCGGGGTCGAATCAATCGTCTGGACGACCAAGGACGACTTCGAGAACAACGCGGTCGTCGGGCCGGACTTCATCCCCGGCACGGGTGACGACGGCACCGCCGGCTCAGCGACGACAAGGACCGCCGTTGTGGTGAGCGGGACGAATCCGGCCGACGACGCTTCCGTCGGGAATGCTGAAGCCGTGCCGTGGCCGACGCTCGGGACCGGGCCCATGGCCCACCATTCGGCGGCCGTGCTGGACACCGGCGAGTGTCTGGCCTGGGGCGACAACAACTACGGACAGGTCGGGGTCGGAGACACGAGCTCCTCGAACAGTCCCAGATACGTCCTGAACCCATCCCGCACACGACTGACAAACGTGGCGAAGATCGCGCGCGGCTCCTTCTTCACGGTCGCCGTAATGTCCTCGGGCGAAGTCATGGCGTGGGGGCGCAACAACTACGGCCAGCTCGGCAACGGCACATCCGGTGGGTACTCGACCTTGCCGGTCTACGTCGAGACCGCCCCAGGCGTGAATCTGACGGGCGTCGTCGACGTGGCGTGCGGTGGTGAGTACGCGTTGGCCCTCCTGGACACGGGCGAGGTCATGGCGTGGGGCCGCAACTCCACTGGCCAGCTCGGGGACGACACCAGCTTCACCCGAACGCGCGCGGTCTACGTGAAGAACAGCGCCGGTACGGCCAACCTGACCGGTGTCAGCAAGGTCGCGTGCATGGAGAGCACGTCCCTGGGACTTCTGTCCTCAGGTCAGCTCTTGTCGTGGGGCAGCAACTACTACGGGAACCTCGGCATCGGGGTGGATCTGGGCACCGTCTACAGCTCGGACAAGCCCGTGTCGGTTCGCAACCCGTCGGACACGGGCCCGTTGCAGGACGTGACGGGGATCGCCGGCGGCCAGAAGCATGGCCTTGCCGTTCTGACGAGCGGCGAAGTCGTCGCCTGGGGTGAAGGCCAGTACGGTCGGCTCGGCGACGGCAGGGAAGATGCGTGGAACGACGGAACCGACCAGCTGCTTCCGGCGTACGTGAAGGACCCGTCCGGCACCGGCAACCTGACCGGCGCAAGCGCTGTCGCCGGCGGCAGCGAGTTCTCCCTGGCCCTCATGTCGAGTGGCGAGGTCATGGCTTGGGGCCACGACTCCTTCGGCCAACTCGGAGACGGCGGGAGCAACCCTCGCTCGCTCCCGGACAACGTGGAGAAGTCGGCGGGAACCGATCTGAGCGAGGTGGTAGCGATATCCACCGGAAACACCCACGCCCTTTGCATCTCGTCCTCAGGGGAAGTGCTGGCTTGGGGAAACAACAACAACGGCCGCCTGGGAGACGGCACCACTACCACCCGGAGGAGACCGGTCAACACGAAGCCCCCCGGCGGTCCGGGCAACCTCGATCTCGAGTTCTATCCGGATCCGGGTGTGGCCAGCGGCTTCAAGGTCGATACCGGTGCGGTCTCGAACTGGACGCGGCTGTCCTGGCGAACCGACGAGCTGCCGCCTTACGCAATGGTGAGCTTCCGGGTCAGGACGAGTTCCGACGGCTCGGCGTGGAGCGCTTGGAACGGATACTCCATCCAGTCGTTGCTCGACTCGGTGGGCGGGAGCGTGTCGCTCGCCTCCGTTTCCGACTCGCGCTGGCTCGAGATCGAGCTTTCCGAGGAATCGTACGGAGTCTTCTCGCCGACCCTGACCGACTTCACCCTGGACTACTCGAGCGACTTCACGGCACCCGTGTCCTCGGTGACCACCCCCACGAGTGGGGCGACGGTGCCGTGGGTGGACGATGTCACGATCGCGGGCACCTCGAGCGACACCGGAGGAACCGGCGTCGTGCGCGTCGATGTCTCGACGGACAACGGCGTGTCGTGGTATTCGGCGAGCAGGATCGGCGGCACTTGGGACAACTGGACGTACCTGTGGGAGGCGCCGTTGTCGTTCGGGCCGCACACCGTCTTGTCCAGAGCGGTGGACGCGGCGGGCAATGTCGGACCGGCCTCGAGCCCAGTGCTCGTGACCGTCGAGTAGCGTCTCACGGCACGCGTGAAGTGGCGCGAGCCCCGCGCGAGCGGCTCAGCCCGTCGGCCCGGAAACGATGACGGGGTGAGTGAAGCGCGCGAAGCACCGGGGCGGGCGAACTCACACTCCCGTCAGACTCAGGGCGATCAGAGTCTGTCCCATGTAGTAGGTGGGCAGTCCGATCAGTTTGTTCGCGAACATTGATGTGCCGAAGCGCTCGCGGGCCACGGCGATGTCTGAGCCCGCTACGAGAACGACCCCGCAAACGAGCAGGGCCGCCCGCTGAGTGATTCCCGCCGCCACTCCTGTGGCCAGCATGGCCGAGAGGATAATCAGGTATACGCCCACCGGTACACGCATCGGGCGCGGAAAGCGTTTGTGGAACAAGAACCAGCCGCTACCGGCGACCAATGCGACCACGCCAGACGCAATCATCACCGTCGTGCCTCCCGTACCGTAGAGCCAGAACGCGAAAGCGAACACACTGTGCGCCGCCGCGAAGCAGAAAAGACCGACTATGAAGCCCCTCTTGTCGCGAATCGCCAGAGCCACATCTCCGGCTGCCGAAAGGATGAGCGCCCCGAGCGCCAACCGGCTCCACCCTGCGCCGAGCGCGCCCGCCGTGAGTGCCGTTCCGATGAAGCCAAGCGATGCGACGGCCTTCGAGACCGCGTAGGCCAGCCGCCGGTCAAACCGGAACGATGTGACGGCGGCGGCGGTGCCCAGCCCCGTGACAAGAGCGAACACGATAGATGGAGTCCAACTCAGGCGTCCGCCCCCATTTCCATTCACTCACCTCAGGTGAAGCGGCACGCTAAGGACATTCCACAGCTGCCTAGCCGGCCCTGCGTTCCTCACTTGGTCGCACGTGGCCGCCGATTCTCTCGGCGAGGTCGTCGGCCGCAGTGAAGATGAAGGCTTTGCCCTCCTGCATCATTCGCAGATAGCCCTTCGCCACCAACTCCATCAGGTCTGCTCTCGCGGTGGAGTAGGCAACTTGGTGAGTGGTCTGATGGTAGCGGATTCGGAACTTCGCACCCGGGACCCGTAGAGCGCGCCCGAGTATGCTTCGTTGTCGACCATTGAGCGTGGGGTCCAGCTGGAGCAGGGACCGAAGTTGTTCGTTTCGATTCTGGATCTTCGCGATGTCCCGCTTGAGTTTCCCTAGTGCCGCGCGAATCAATTGAAGGTGCACCAGGAGATAGGCCGTCATGTCGACCTCGCCATGCGGTTCTGCGCGCACATGCATGACCCCATCTGCACGAATCGATGTTCCGACGCGACCCTCGTGCCATGCCGCAACGGTGCTCGACAATGGAAGGAAGCCGAGAACGGGATAGTGATTCTTGAGTGAGAGAAGCTTGAATAGGAGTCTCGCCACCGAGCCGTTGTGACCCGGGAACGGTTGCCAGTAGTTGACGTTCCATTGAACGATGAGTGCCGTACCGGCAGGGTGCTCAGAACATGCGCGCTCCGGGTCGTTGGCCATTTCGCACAGCTTCTCCAGGACTTGCATGCGAGTCATCGTCAGAACGGGCGAATCGTCAAGGGACTCCCTCGGGAACACAGAGTGGGTGCCGGTGACGATTTCCGCTCCGTCGAACTCCCGGTTCTCGGTGCCCTCGGTAACCCTTGTGTAGAGATCCAACAGCAACTCTGGGGTAATCTCCTTCTGCACGAGTCTCGGTAACTCGCTCAGCACCCGGTGGGCATTCACGATCACACGCTGTCCGTCGTTCACCGGCGTCCTGTCCATCTTGAGCAACTCGTAGGCGTCCTCGTAGTCGATGTCAGCACCGTCCAGACCGCTTGTCGCGATTGCCTCTTCAATCAGAGATCTGACGACGAAGCGCTTCCCTTCTCGTTCGCTGATGGCCCTATCGAGCTGCGAACCCTCGGTGCAGTGCCGATCGATGATCTGCAGAAGTCGAGACACCTCGTGTGGTGTCGTGTACCAGTAGATGTGGCCGTCCCTGTCCGGCAACTTCGAGCGGATTGCATAGAGCCGATTGACCGCCAACAGGAGCCGTTGGCTCTGCTTCAGACTCAGCCCCGCCGGCAACGGCATGTCTGCGAGCTTGCCTGAGGTCAGCGGCTCATGTGCCGCCCGCGAGAAGAGGGTCTGCACATCGCCACGGCTTAGGAAGCGAAGCACTATCTCGAGGTCCTTCGCCTGGTCCGAATCGTCCACGGGAGCCCGCGAGCTCCTTCCCCTTCTCGGCAGCTATCGAATATCGATACTCACTGTACCGTTTCCAATAGACGGTCACAAGACGGTATATATATCGATTCTTGAGACATTGACAATACGATGACCCCCCGAGTTAGATGGTGGATAGGCAGGCCGAAGGTCTGCTACGCGGGGGGCGCGGTTCACGTGGCAAGCCCACAATCTCACCAAGGAATGCACGCAGCAAGGCGGGCACGGGCGGCTCCCAGCAAGAGTGCGCATGGCGAGAGGCCAGGGAGAGACGGTCGTCCGCCCGCGGCGTCAATGTGTGTGGTGAATCTCCCGGGGGAATCGATAAGGGTGGTCGTCTACCTCGGAGGGATACCATGGGCATCATCGCGTGGATCGTGGTGGGTCTCGTCGCCGGTTTGCTCGCCAGGTGGATCATGCCGGGCAAACAGGACGTCGGGCTCATCGTCACAACACTGCTGGGCATCCTGGGCGGGCTGATTGGAGGCTGGATCATGAGCCTGCTCACCGGCGCCGGCGTAACCGGATTCGACTTGCGCACCATCCTCGTGGCCACGCTGGGCGCAGTCCTGGTGCTCGTGGTGTACGGCCTCACAAGGAAGTAGGCCTTTAGCGCACCCGCCCTATCCTCCTGCCCACACCGCAAGCAGCAACATGAAGACGAGTCCTCCCACACAGAAACCGAAGTGAAGCACGGCGTCTCGCAGACCTGTCTCCGCCTTGATCTCAGGTATCAGGTCCGACGCGGCGATATACACGAAGTTGCCGGCGCCGAACATGACCAGTCCGCCCACGTTGAACCCCAGTGACACGGAGTACGCAAGCACCGCGCCCACCGGGAATGTCAGGGCGGACACGACGTTCCAGAACAGTGCTCGGCCCCGTGGCCAACCGCCATGGACGAGTATCCCGAAATCGCCGAGCTCCTGAGGGATTTCGTGAGCGACGGCCGCCAGCCACGCGACGACTCCGGCGCTAGGCGAGAGAAGGAACGTGCTCGCGATGCCCAGACCCCCCAGGAAGTTGTGGACCGCATCTCCGATGAGGATCAAGTATGTGACCGGCTTGGCTCCATGAGAGTCCTCTCGGTGCGAGTGATGCCACCGCAAGAACTGCTCGAGCGCAAAGAAGACCGTGAAGCCGGATACCAGCCACACGGCGCCCTCGAGTGACGGCATCGACGCGAGCCCCTCGGGAAGCATGTGGAAGAACGCGCCGCCGAGAAGTGTGCCTGCAGCGATTGCGACGAGGGGCAGCAGGATGCGATCGAGGGTGGCCGGGCTCAGGACAAGCGTTAACGCCCCTACCATTGCAACCGCGCTCATCAAGATCCCGCCGATGAGGATCCATGCAAGCGTGCTCATGCCGACGCCCCCGGCACGTAGAACGTCCGTCCATCCCGGTCCTGGGTGGTCACGTCATCGTGCGCGAGCAAACCATCGAGCACCTTGAGCACCTCGGCCGCGTGTACATTCAGTCCCTCGGCGATATCGCGAGCGGTGCACGGTCGACGATGAAGCATCGCCAAGACATCGGATGCGCTCACCGTCCTCCCTGCCCCATCCGGTACGTCGGCAGCTCGCTCCGCGACCACCTCCGTCTTCACGGAGAACAGCCTGCTGAGCTCCTCGAGCTTCGGCAAAGGGACGGGGCGGACCCCCGTCTCGGCCGCAGGCCGCCATGCGGTGTTCAGCTGCACCCGTGAGGGCCGGATGTTCGCGACATGTGACGCTATCGCCGAGACGGCCTCGGCGGAGCTGGTAATGTCCTCCAGCAAGAGGACCTCCAGCCAAACCTCCCCCGGGAAGCCATGGGTGAACGCGATCAGGCCCTCCAGCATTTGGTCGAACGTGATGCGAGGATCCGGACGGTTCACCCGCTGGAACATCGCCTCGTCACCGGCATCCAGCGAAGGAACGACCAGGTCTGCGGCCGACAACGCTTCCCGGACCTCGGCGATCCAAAGCAATGAGCCGTTGGTGAGGACCGCGACCGGCACGTCGGTGAGCTCCCTGGCTCCGGCGATGATGTCCCCGATACCGGCGTGAAGCGTGGGCTCACCAGATCCCGCGAGCGTGATGTAGTCGGGTCGTTCGACCGACGCGAGCCGTCGTTCGAGTTCCGCCAGCACTCCCTCGACCGGAACGTACGTGGCCCGTTCGATCGTTTTGTCGGTGGTTCGACCAAGCTGGCAGTACACACAGTCATAGCTGCACGTCTTGAACGGCACAAGGTCGACGCCCAAGGAACGCCCCAAGCGCCTGGAAGGGACCGGACCGTACGTGTACCTAGCGTCGACCTGATCCAATGTCGCCCTCCTACACCGCTCCTCATGAGCTAGTTCATCAAGAGCAGACTGGCTGCCATCACCAGCATCCCCGCCATCACGCCAATGATACTGTCGTGACCCTTTCCATACGATCTGCTCGTCGGCAGCAACTGGTCGATGCTTATGTACACCATGATGCCAGCGACCCCGCCAAAGAGGATTCCGGTCACCTGAGGGGGGAGCGTCCCCTCTACCCCAGATGTGAGTACGCGAAGGGCAATGTACGCGGCACCTGCGCCCACCGGTTCGGCCACCCCGCTGAGCACGGAGTACCAGAACGCCTTCCTTCTATTGCCGGTCGCATAGAAGATCGGCACCGACACGCTGATACCCTCAGGAATGTTGTGAAGGGCGATTGCCACCGCTATCGCGATGCCCACGTTGGGGTTCTCGAGGGCAGCGAAGAAAGTGGCCAGGCCTTCGGGGAAGTTGTGCACCGTGATTGCGAGAGCGGTGAACAACCCCATTCGCAGCAGGCGCTGTCTTCGAAACCCCTCGTCCTCGGACTCATCGCGAGTGTCCCCGAGTCGTTCCGCCGGGAGTGTAGCTGCGGCCGAGATCCGAAGCTGCATCGTCTCGGATTCCGAACGTGGCTCATGGGGGTTCTCGGCTGCGGGAATCAAGCTGTCGATGAGAGCTATCAGTGCTATCCCCGCGAAGAACGACGCAACGTTGAGCCAATGTCCCCAATGCTCGCCATAATGTTGCGCAAGTGAATCCGCGCCATGAAAGAAGATCTCCACGAACGAGACGTAGATCATCACGCCCGCCGAGAACCCTGTCGCCACCGACAGGAATCGATAGTCCGTCCTCTTCGCCGTAAACGCGATGAGACTGCCTATCCCCGTCGCCATCCCGGCGAAGGCCGTTAGCCCGAATGCTATCCATACTTCGTTCATGCCAGGTTCCCGGAGCCCCCTTTCATGGCAGGTGTCACGCGTTCGAGGTTCATTCGGGCCCCCGCTCGGACGCGAGCCATTCGATCAGTGTCTCCCGCTCCTCGTCACTGACTTCCAGGCCGTGCCGCTCCATGCGCCTCACCGTGTTCTCCCAGCCGTTCCTGTCCCGGCGAACGTCGCCTATCGGCGCGTTCCAGTGGCAGCGGAGGCACTTGGTCTGCACCAGCCGGGCTCCCTCGGGCTGCGCACGCCACACAACAACCGCCGCAAGCAGCACGATGAGCAGTCCGACAGGAGCGATAAGGCGAAGCTTCTTCGATATTCCCAATCGAGGCCTGTTGTGCCGCGTGGTCGACATTCTGGTCCTCACTGGTGGCGTAGCCTGCAGACGATACTCCAGGCCGACAGGCTACCCCTCAGACACCTGTTCGCCTGAGCGGAGCGTCAACCCGCTCTCCTGCTCGATCTGCCCGATGACGTCCTCCAAGACATGCTTCTCTACCTTCAGACCTTCGCGGAAGTCACCGCTGTCGGTGTCGCATATCTCCATCCGGACGTCCGACAACAGCAGTTCCAAGCTTTGCTTTAGATGCATGGCTTGTTCCTCGGTCAGCTGGATTGTGATCATTGTGATCTCCCTCCTCGAACAGATGATTCCCTCGTTCGCGCTCCGGGGGTCGGGGTCCTGAGCGCGCCTGCGCCTCGATTGGATTCGCTGAATCCACCGAACACGAAGGCCAGGGAGAGCGGGATGGCGACGAGATACAGAGGCATGAGCACACGCGTCTCGTGCCAGAGGCTGAAGACAGCGAACAGCGCGACCTGCAGGGGCACCATCGCAGCGGTCCAGCGAACGAACGAGGGGGACCGCCGCCAGCCGAGGACGGCGAGTACCCACAGCGGACCAAGGAACAGCAGCAGCGACACGGCCGCTCGTTCCAGTGAAGCCGCCTCCGTGTTCCGGGCCCAGAGCGCGACGACCGACTCGACGTGGGTCGCAGGACCACGCAACAGCCGAAGTGACACCATCGTGGCACCCCATACTACAAGCGCCGAGCCCGCCCAAAGGGCGACCTTGCGCAACACCGACACCCCGTCCTGAGAGGGATTCTCCCGTACCTCGGCATAGGTCCCCGCTCCGGCAGCTACCACGAGCAGCACGGCGGCTTCACGGTTAAGAGCAGCCAGAAAGACGACCAGGAGAAAGCCCCCGAGCCACCGCCGACGGATGCACACCAACCCCAACGCGAGCAATCCGATCTCGAGTAGTGACCACGGCTGATAGAAGTGGTCGCGCAACGGGATGAGCATCAGAGCGCCCGTGAGCGAAGCGGCACCCAGCGCGACGGCCTCCGTGAAGAACTCGCGGAAGTACCAGAACGCCGCGACAAGCGAACCCCAGACGGCAAGCAGGTCGAACCATCGGAAACCCAGTGCGAAGGCTCTTGTCGGGTCCGGCGTCCACAGCTGAGCGATGCGTGTGAGGAACTCCGCAGCCACGGGGGCAAGGACTCGATACCGATAAGGGGAGTCCGCTGTGCCGGCGAGGATCTCGCGGTGGAGATTCAGACGCTGAGCGAGAGCGGGAACGTCGACGTGATGGTACATGTGGAGGTACCCCACCGCTACCGCGACCATGAGCAGGAAGCTCAGTGCGCCGATCTCGAACCGCAGACTGCGATTCTGCATCAGTGTCACCTGCACGCCTCCAGACGCGCATCGACCGTATGCATCATACGACCGCAGGTTCGGAGCGTCGTCGGAGCGTCACTCCGACCCACCGGTCGCGGCCTCGATCGTGAGGTCCACCTCCGAGTCTCGCGGGAGTGAGGTGCCCCCGACCGGGGACTGCGAGGTCACGGTCCCCTCCGCGGCCGAACCGGACGCATTCTCCAAGACCTGGCCGACGACATAGCCTGCCTGCGTCAACGCCTCTTCGGCGTCGTCGATCGTGAGCCCGACCACGTTCGGCACCGTCGCGTGCAACCCCTCGGGCTCTCCGTCGGTGGAAGCGTTCGCGCCGCACCCGACAAGTCCGATCAGCAAAGCAGACACGAGGACAGCCATCGCCATGCGCTTGATCCATTCCCTCACGAGAACCCCCGTAGTCCGAGTGCCCGGCCTGCCTCGTTTGTACCCACGTGCCGTACCGTCCGCGCGTCAGAAGCGGTTGCATACACCCCCCCGCCGACCCCGCCCGGCGAACAACACCCCTGCTTGACGGGTACGTATACGTGTGACGAGGACTGCAGGCCGGTTCGAGAGGCGCTAAGGATGCGGATACTGCTCACGAGCCACGGATACCCGCCCACGATCAGCGGAGTGACCCTGGTCGTGCAGAAGCTTGCGCGCGCGCTGGTGCGCATGGGCCATGACGTGACGGTACTTACAGGGAGCGAGCGCTTCACCGCGTACGAGGCCGAGGACCGAGGAGTGCGGCTCGTGCGCGTCGAGACCCGCCGGAACCCCTACTGGGCGGCGAATCCGGTCCCGGTGATGACGCTCGACTGGCTCGAGCGCTTCCTCTCCCGAGTGCGGCCCGACGTGATCCACTGTCACGATGCCTTGCCGCTGTGTCTGCCGGTCACCAGGGCTCGCAAGCGTCTCGACATCCCTCTCGTGGCAACGTGCCACTACTACCCGAGCTTCGTCGCTTCATACGTCGTGAAGGCCAACCGCGGACAAGCGGTGGTCGAGGACATCGCATGGCGATACTCTGTCCGCCTGTACAACAAGGTCGACCATGTGGTGTTCGCCACGTACACGCACCGCGACGAGTTCGTGAAGCACGGTCTAGAGTCCCACACGCACGTGATCTCGAACGGAGTAGACCTGACCCGGTACCACGCCGGGCTCCCCCCTCACGACTTCGCGAGCCTTTACGGACTGCCTTCCGGCCGAAGAGTCCTGACCGTAGGCCGACTCGCCAAAGACAAAGATATAGAAGTGGTCATCGACGCCGTCGCCCGGCTGGACACCTCCCCGCCGGTCCACCTGCTCGTCGTGGGCGAGGGCCCTCACAAGGACGCGCTCGTGGCCCACGCCCGTGCACAGGGCGCCCAAGCTCGAGTACATTTCCTGGGCTTCGTCCCGGAAGCCGACCTGCCCGCGCTGTATCGGGCGAGTGACGTGTACGCCATCTCGTCGAACCACGAGGTACAGAGCCTCCCCGCGCTTCAGGCAGCGGCCTCGGCTGTCCCGATAGTGGCGGTCGCGCAAGGGTCGCTACCCGAGATTTGCCGCGACGGCGAGAACGGCATCCTGGTGCCGACAGGCGATTCCGACGCCTTCGCCGGCGCATTGGACGCTATCTTGGGGACTCCAGCGGCGGCTCTCATGGGACAGGCGGGACATCGCCTGTCGCGTGAACATGACGAGCGCATGACGTTCGCTCACTACGAGTCGCTCTACCAGGTCGCCGCCCGGCACGTCGAGCAGGTGCAGCCGCTGCGGTCCTGAGGGCCGGTCTGGTGCGGCTGCCTCTTCGCAGGAGCCTCCCCTACTGCAAGACCTGAGCGACTCGGTCGCGCACGCTCTGGCTTACCGCGCCGGTGCCCCCTATGAAGTGCACGGTGCCTATCTGGGCCTCGTGGCTGCTCAGCCGCTGCTCCGCAGCAGGGGCAAGCGACGCAGCGGGCGTCAGAAGCAGTACCGAGTCGAAGCTGCCGAGCATGGCGCCGCCGGACAGTGCGTCTGGAAACGCTGCGCCGGTAGCGATTCCTACACCGTCCCAGTGCATCCCGGCGGAAACACCATGCTCCGCGACCAGGGCCGCCGTCTCGTACCTGTCGGCGCCACCCACGCGAGTGACATTCGCGGTCCCGAGCGCGGACTTGACGGACGTCTCCGTCGTGGCACTGACGGCACCGGTCCCCCCTAGTATCGCGGCCGATTCTACCGCTGCAGGAAGGTAGGGCGAGCCCCCGTACGGCGCGAGCAGTATCGGTGTGCGGGACGAGGCCGCCAGCGGCGAAGCCCCCAGCGCGTCGGGGAAGTTCGCTCCTGTAGCGACGAATGCCTTACCTGAGAACGACGATCCCGTGAGTTCGACGACCTTGTTGGCCACCGCAGCAGCAGTGCCGTAGCGGTCGACACCGGCAAGACGCGTGACGGTACCGGAAAGCTGCGCGTCGAGCGCGGCCTCCACCGCGGGAGCCACCGCACCGGTCCCGCCGAGTATGTACGCGTGACGCGCCCCGAGGCGGGCGATCTCAGCAGAGACCGCCGAAGGGAGCGATGTCGGCGTCGTCAGCAGCAGCGGCCCGTCCACCGTTCCTGCCAGGGCCGCTCCGCCGAGCGCGTCGGGCCAGTTTGCACCCGTGGCCACCACGACGGTGGAGGACCCGGTCGGGTAGGCGCGCTTCGATGCTTCGATAGCGGTCTCGTACCGCGTGGCGCCGGCTACGCCTATGAGCGACGGGTTTCCCGCGACTACGTTGAAGGTCGCCTCGTTGTGAGGCTGCTCCTGGTTCCCCACTTTGTCTACTGCCCAGTACTCCAGAGTGTGGGTGCCCGTCGTAGCCACCACGACACGCGTGGCCGGGTCATACTTCTTGGCAGACGCCTCGTCGAGACGGTAGTAGATCGCGTCGACTCCAGAGCCACTTGCCACTTCGTCGGCTTCAAGCGCGATCTCTGCCCGGTCCTCGTACCACGGCTGATACGTCGCTTCACTCCGGGGAGGGGTCCCATCGATGGAGAAGGAGACGGATGTCGGAGGATCTTCCTGATTGTCCGCCTTGTCTACTGAGTAGAACTCGACCGTCTTCGCACCGTCCGAGGCCAGCATGGGTTTGGATGCTGGATCGTAGAGCTGGAAACTCGCGGTGGGGTCCGTCCTGTACCACGTCTCCTTTACCTCCGAAATGTCGTCGGAGGCACTGAGGTCGATCACCACCGGCGGCTTGACCCACGAGTCTTGGGCGGGTGCATTCGGCCACGTGGTGACAGGCGGAGTCTCATCGACCGTGACCGTGAACTCCACGATGTTGTGCGGCGTCTCGACATTGCCCGCAAAGTCCTCCGCCCAGAACTCGAGGGTGTAGTCACTTTGGGTGTTCACGAAAATGGGCGCTGTGTAGGTGGTCTCCGGGTTCCCGTCGAGTATGTAGTGGATCGCCTTCGAGCCCGAGCCGCCCGGAGTGTCCTGGGCAGTCAGCGTGATCTCGGCTTCCATGTGATACGCCGGAAGGGCATTCGAGGAACTGGTCGGAGCGATGGTGTCTTGAACGGTGAAGTTCGCCGTGTTGTGAGGAGTCTCAACGTTGCCGGCGACGTCCTCGGCCCAGAACTCGAGCGTGTGCGGGCCATAGGCAGTCACGCTTATTGCCGAGGAGTACGTCTGCGTCGGACTGCCGTCCACGGAGTAGTAGATCGACTCGACTCCGGAGCCGGCCGGATCGTCTTGTGCGCTCAACGCAATGACGGCCACGTCATTGTAGGATGCCACGGCATCGGAGGAGCTGACGGGTGCGGTTTGATCGACCATCAGCAGCGCGTTGTATGCATTCACGCGTCCGCCGGTCTGGCACAAGCCGCTGAGCGACGGAAGCACGTCCACGCTGTCCATGATCGTCTGCTTGAGGTCGCTCCAGCTCATGGAAGGATCGGCGGAAAGGATGAGCGCAGCGAGGCCCGAAACGTGAGGGGTCGCCATGGACGTACCCGAGTTCTCGGCGTACGCCTGGTCGTGGTCTGGGATCGCTTCGACGATGCGGACATCGTCCACATAGACGCCCGTGTAGCCGTCGCCGGAGTCCAATGATTCGTCTGACTCGAAGTCGAAGGCCAGGAGAACGCCGGTGTTGTGGGAGTACATCCGCATGTCGAACCAGCAGTCCTGGAACTGCCCGGCGGAGTCACCGGTGAACGCGCCCAAGAGCTTCCACTCCGGAAGTTGATCGGAAATGGCCCATACAGACAGGAAATCGTACATGTCTTCGATGTGGTACATGATCTGCGCGTTCAGCCATAGGTCTTGCGTCCCGCTCAGGTCCAAGCCTGGCGGCTCCAGCTCGAGATACGAGTACTCGTTGTTCACGTATCCCACTCGTGCGGCGCTCGTGGGCGGTGATGTGTACTCGGCGGTCGTCAGGACCCAGGGGTAGTCTCCGGCATCGGCGACCCAGTTACCCAGATCGCTCATGTTGTCGGTGAAGACGGTGGAAATGACATCCGACTCCGGGCCTGCAGAACCGGGGATGGTGCTCAGAATGTCTACGCCCGGAGCGAACACGTCCACGGTCTGGGCGCCATAGTTGGAGAAGCTGGCGCGCTCGTCCTGATTGTCGCTCGCACCCACGGCCAGGATGTTGTCGAGATCGTAACTCGATGGATTATGAGGCGGCGAGACGGTGTCGTTGTTGCGCGCTTCATTCCCCGCGGCGAACACGAAGAGCCTGTCCACCGCGGCGATGGCGTCATACTCGGCCTGGTCAAAGTAGTATCCTCCCCAGGAGTTGCTGAGCACGTCGGCACCCATCATGTCTGCGTACTCGATGGCCTCGATGACGCCCGCGGTGTCCCCATACCCCGTGTTGTCGAGCATCTTCACGGCCATGATGGAGACGTCCCAGTTGACGCCTGTGATCCCTAGCGAATTGTCTCCCGACGCCCCGACTGTCCCCGCGCAGTGCGTCCCGTGACCCTGCCCGTCGAAGGGGTCGCTGTCACCGTACGCCGTGTCGATGCCGTAGACGTCGTCGGCGTAGCCGTTCCCGTCGTCGTCCACGCCGTTATCCGGCGTCTCGCCGGGATTCGTCCACAAGTTTCCGGCCAGGTCCGGATGGTCGTAGTCGATACCCGTATCCAGGACCGCGACGACTACGTCTCCCGAACCCGTGGTCATATCCCAGGCTTCTGGCGCATCGATATCGGCGTCCACCGTACCGCCCGATTGCCCGGTGTTGTGAAGTCCCCACAGGTCCGCGAACGAAGGGTCGTCCGGGATCGTGGAAGTCGCCCGCTTGACGTAGTTCGGCTGCGCGTACTCGACCGTGGCGAAGCGCCCGTAGTCCCGCACTGCGTCGGCCACGGACCGCCCCGGCGGGAGCTTCACGAGCTCGAGTCCGGGAACCAGCGAGAAGCTCCGCGCCTTCGTGCCCCCCACTAACGTGTGCGCCGATCTCTTGGAAGCCTCGATGGTACCGAACCGGAATCGCACGAGCAGTTCACCGGGTACGTACTCGGCTTCGGCGGTGTCCCCGGCAGCAGTCTCAGCGCCTCGAGTGGTATCCTCGGGACCGCGAAAACCGCCGCGCACCGCTCCATCCAGCCCACCGGCATGTCCTGGAGACTCTCCGGCCTTCCCGCGCCCCGTCTCAGCACCGGCAGCCCCCGCCGGGACGAGTGCCAGGAACAGCACCGCCGCGAGAGCAGTCCTTAGAGCGCGTTGGAGCAGCGAGTTCGAAACCATTGGTTCTCCGTTTCCGAGACACAGGCGATGCATGAGACGTGCCACTATTCTCGGTGCGCGGGAGCTGCCCTGCAATAGGGCGCGTCCGAACCGTCGCTCGACGACACCGTCAGACGCACTCGTCGCCCATTCGTCTGACATCGGCGATACATCGGTTATCATGTAGCCAGCTCCGAGTTCAGCGGACCTACCGGATTCGTGGGAATCCTATTGGACGCTGGACCGATAGGGCTGACGGCGGAAACGCGTCAGCCTCCCGTACTTGGAAAGGAGTATTCATGAGGCGTCCATCTGTTCTGCCGTCCTCCTTCCGGCTCTTCATCGCGCTGGTGCTCGTGCTCGGGCTGCTCGTGACCCTCGCGGGCTGTGCCGATGAGGAACCGGCAGCCGAGGACGACAGCGGGGAGGAAACGGTCACCGAAGAGCCTGTCGAACCGGAGCGCATGATTCTGGCTTCGACGACGTCGACCGAAGACTCCGGCTTGTTCGAGGTGCTGATTCCTGCGTTCGAAGAGGCGTACCCGGAGTACGTGGTCGAGGTCGTGGCAGTCGGCACCGGTGCCGCACTCGAGCTCGGCCGCGCAGGTGATGCGGACGTGCTGCTCGTCCACGCAAAGCCGGATGAAGAGCAGCTCGTCGCAGAAGGCTACGGCACGGAGCGGCGAGATGTCATGTACAACGACTTCATCATCTGTGGACCTCCGGACGACCCTGCCGCCCTGGCGGATGAAGCATCGGTGGCCGACGCCCTCACGAAGCTTTCGACGTCGGGTTCCAGTTTCGTGTCTCGCGGTGACGACTCCGGCACGCACAAGAAGGAACTCAGCCTGTGGGGGCAAGCCGGTATCACGCCCGAGGGCGATTGGTACATCTCAGCCGGGCAGGGCATGGGCGACTGCCTGACTCTCGCAAGCGAGCAGAAGGCATACATCATGGCGGATCGCGCCACCTACCTGGCGCTGCGCGACAATCTCGAGCTCGACATCGTCGTCGAGGGGGACGAGGCTCTGTTCAACCAGTACGGCGTCATCCCGGTCACCGAGGCCGCCAATCTGGAGGGCGCCCAAGCGTTCGCCGATTGGATCGTGAGCCCCGAAGGGCAGGACATCATCCGCGAATACGGTGTCGAGGAATACGGAGAGCCGCTCTTCATTCCGAACGCCAGCTAGTGGACAAGCCGCGGAGAGTGCCGCACCCACGGGCGGCGCTCTCGCGGCGGCGATCTGATCAACTCATCCCAGGAGACATCTGCGTGGAGACCATACTGCGAGCCATAGCCGAGGCATTCTCCCTGATAGTCACTGGGGCTGCCGACGTCTGGGAGGTCATCGGCCGCAGTCTCCAGGTTTCGGGATTCGCCGTGGGTCTCGCCACCGCGATCGGCGTGCCGCTCGGCTATCTCTTGGGCATCTCGCAGTTCGTCGGCCGAAGAGTGCTCATGATCATCGTCAACACCGGCATGGGCCTTCCGCCGGTCGTGGCCGGCCTCTTGGTGTATCTCACACTATCGCGTAGCGGACCACTTGGTGAGCTGGAGCTGCTCTTCACCGCGCCCGCGATGGTTATCGCCCAAGTCGTGATCGCGACTCCGCTCGTTATCGGGGTTACAGCAGCGGCGATCGCGTCCATCCCCTTCGGCTTGCGCCTCCAAGCTCGCGCGTTGGGAGCTTCCGCACTTCAGGAGGCCTGGCTCGTCTTGAGAGAAGGCCGTCGCGGCGTCATGGCGGCCGTGGTCGCGGGTTTCGGCGGAATAATCTCCGAAGTCGGCGCGGTCATGCTGGTAGGCGGCAACATCCAGGGGTCTACGCGCGTCATGACCACCGCCATCGTGCTGGAGACGCGCAAGGGCAACTTCTCCACGGCGATGGCTCTCGGACTGATACTGATCGCAATCGCGTTCCTCGTGAACATCGCACTCACGACCCTCCAGCACGGAGGTGCGCGGTATGAGCGCTGACCAGCGCGGAGTGCGAATCGAGGCCATCGGGCTACGCAAGACCCATCAGCAGTTCGTCCTCGACGTGCCGCAACTCGAGGTCCCCGCAGGCACGACGCTGGCGGTCCTGGGACCTTCGGGTTCGGGCAAGTCCACCTTGTTGTCGACCCTCGCGTTGCTCCTGCGCCCCGACGCGGGCCAGATCCTCTACGACGGCGTTGAGGTCAGCCACCGCGATCGCGAAACGAGACAGCAGATCGCGGCGCTGTTCCAGCGGCCGTACCTGTTCAGGGGAAGCGTCGAGGCCAACGTCGCCTACGGCCTCAAGCTGCGAAAGGTGAGCACACAGGAGCGTCGACGCCGGATCGCGGATATCCTCGAACGCGTTGGACTCTCGGGATACGGAGGGCGCTCCGTCATAACCCTGTCGGGGGGCGAGGCACAACGGGTGGCTATGGCGCGGGCGCTCGTGCTCGAGCCCCGCGTGCTGTTCCTCGACGAGCCGATGAGCAACCTCGACGCACTCATCAAGATGCAGCTCACTGAGGATTTCGCTCGAATCTTGCGAGCAGAGAAGGTCACGACGGTGTACGTCACGCACGACCAGAGCGAGGCGGCAACCGTGTCCGACCGCATCGCCATCCTTCGCGCCGGCCGCATCGTACGGATCGGCACCGCCGACGACGTCATATCGCTACCGACGGACGACTGGGTCGCCGGCTTCATCGGCATGGAGCCTCCACTGGAAGGTCGGGTGGTGGCGAACGAGAGCGGAGTGGCTGAGATCGACTGCGGGGACGTGCGCATGTTCGCTGTGAGCGAGCTGCCTGTGGGCACGTCGGTCCTCGCCGCGGTGCGGCCGGAGGACGTGTTGCTTTTCGAAGCCGACGCGGAGATCCCTTTGACGTCGGCGCGCAACAGATTCCGTGCCCGAGTGGTAGACGTGGGAGCTCGGGCAACTACGGTCCGTGTTGTGGTCGAAAGCGGATGCGTGCGGCTCGCGGCTACGGTCTCTCGCGCATCGGCTATGGAACTCCGACTTGAACCGGGCCGCGAAGTGATCGCCATGTTCAAGGCCACTGCGACCAGGGTGTCTCCCCGCCCTACCTGACGCGTTTCCCGATACGGGCCAGCAGCCAGTGGGCCGCGAGTCCACCCAGATAGCCGAGCGCCATATTGGTCAAGAGGGAGATCGCCACCGTCGCCACCATCACGACGAGGCCGGAGCCGAACCTGATGTCCTTGGCGAACTTGATCAACTCGATCCCGACCATGAACATCATCGCTCCGATGATCGCCGGGGGAAACGCGACGAAGATGGCGGCGATGGACCCCGCGAAGAACAACCCCATCGTCAGCTCGATAACGCCCTCGAGGATGTTGGTGCCCGCCGTCCGGGCACCGAAGAAGTACTGACCCGCAAGTCCTCCCGCGCCATGGCACATCGGCATACCGCCCAAGAACGGTGCCGTCGTGTTCATGATTCCGTGACTGAACGACAACCTCCTCGCGCTCACGTCCGCGCCGGGGAAGTACCGCCTGATCAAGGCCGACGTCGAGATCACGGCATTCGTAGCCGTCAGGGGGACTTGCGCGAAACCCGCGAGCAGCAACGTCTGCCACACCTCCTTGCCGCTGAACGTCGAGAAGCTGGGCAGCCTGAAGCCGACCGAGGACAACTGCGCAAGGTCGCCCTGCCAGTACATGACCGCAGCACCCAGGAGTACGAGCACGATCGCTGCCGGTGCGTAGCGATTCTTCCGAAGCGCCAACACGGTCACGACGCTCACGATGGCCAGCGCCCACCAGGTCGAGCCGAGTCGAAGCGCCTCTACAGCGAGAAGCACTCCCAGCGTGGCCTGTATTCCGCGGACCACGGACCTGGGAGTGATCTTCTCGACCCACGAGATGATGCCTGTGGAGGCAAGCACGAGCCAGACGGCACCCATTCCGAACGCGGACGCGTACACCATGGAAGGCGACCACTGCTGGGTGATAGCCACGATCGCCAGTGCCTTCATGGGTTCGATGGGCATCGGCAGCCGGTAGACCAGGCCGGTGACGATGTTCGCCAGTCCCATCATCACGAGGATGCCGGATGGGTCCAGCCCGCACACGGCGATGTAGCCGATGGCAAGCGGCAGCAGCGTGCCGAAGTCGCCCATCGAGCCGGCGAGCTCGTGCAGGTCGAAGCGGATCGGCCTTCCGGTGGTATCGCGCGATGCGTGATCGGTCTTCACCAGTCGAGTCTCCCCGTGTCGCCAACCACGCGGTAAGCATAGCTGAATGAGGCTGCGATTCTTCGGCATGTCCGCAGGCAAGTGACTGTGCGCGAATCTTCGCACGGAGTCGGCTCGCCCCGAGGCAAGGTGCTCGCGACAGGGTACACACCTTGGTGGAACTCATTGGGAGAAGGGACTCGTCATGAGACTCTCCGCGCGAAACCAGCTTAGGGGCAAGGTCACCGCCATCAAGGAGGGCGCGGTCGAAGCGCAGGTCACGCTCGACGTGAGCGGTCAGAAGCTCACGGCGGTCGTGACCATGGACGCCGTCGCCGACCTCGGACTTGCCGAAGGCAAGGAGGCCGTGGCGGTCATCAAGGCCGATAACGTGATGCTCGCCGTGGACTAGAACTCGGCCCGGTCGAGTAATCGCGCGACGCGAGGTCCGTACCCGAGACGCGCCAAGGCCAGTGAAGCTCACATTCCTCGGCACGACGGGCTACATCAACATCAAGTCGCGCCGTCACAGGTGGCAGACCGCGACGCTTGTCTCGTACAGGCGCACCGTCGTCATGCTCGACTGCGGATCGGACTGGCGCTCGCGTGTTTTCGATATCGCGCCGACGGCGATCGCGATCACGCATGCGCACGCCGACCACATGTTCGGGCTCAAGGACGGCGCGCCGTGCCCGGTGTGGGCCACTGAAACGTCGTGGGGCATAGCGCGAGGCTGGCGTGACGTGGTCGAGCACCGCCGTGACGTGCGGGAGCGCGAACCGTTCTCCGTGGGAGCCATGACACTTGAGGCGTTCGCCTGCGAGCACTCGGTCCGCGCACCGGCCGTCGGCTACCGCATCGAGGCGGGAGACGTGCGCATCTTCTACGTGCCCGACCTCGTGAGGATCGTCGATGCTCAGACAGCACTCCGCGACCTGGACATGTACGTGGGCGACGGGGCGATGATCTCCCGGTCGCTGATCAGGAGAGCAGCCGACGGGACGCCGGTCGGTCACTCTTCGATTCTTCGGCAGGTCGACTGGTGCGCGGAGTACGGCGTTCCGCGAGCGGTATTCACGCACTGCGGAACTCAGATCGTGCGGGGGGACGAGCGTACGATCGGACCGCGGATCCACCGGTACGGAGCCGAACGCGGGGTGGCCACACGCATCGCCCACGACGGTCTCGAGATCGTGCTTGTGTAGGACGCCACCGGGAGGCGCAGCGAGTCTCGCCGATCGGGGTAAGCACACGAAGACACATTCGTCTCCACGACGAGGAGGAAGGCTCATGAGATTCGTGCGGCTCTTGGCGCTCGCGGCCATCGTGGCGGCAGCACTCACTGGTTGCGCCGCGGAAGACGGGGACACCAACGGCGAGGACGCCGCAGGAGACGGCCCCGCCCCAATGGAGGCAACGGTGCAGATGCAGGGCTCCGCGTTCAGGCCGGATACCGTGGCCGTAGCCCTGGGCGGGACCGTCACCTGGACAAACGACGATGGAGTCACCCACACGGTGACCGGAGACGGTTTCGACAGCGGCAATCTGGCCCCCGGCGACACCTTCAGCCAGACCTTCGACGAGGCAGGTACATACGAGTACGAGTGCACCATCCACGCCGGGATGCGGGGAACGGTCACCGTCGGCGAGTGACGGCAGGAGTGTCGGCGAGTGACCGGCGCAGGGGCGGCCGGCGAGTGACGGTAGGGTGACCGTCGACACACGGCCGCTAGCGCGGTGCGGATGCGGGTAGGTAGGACAAGGAACCATCCACCGCGGAAGGAGCGAGATGGACAGCAACGACACACACGACGGCCGCGCCCGCGTGGCGCGCCTGTCGAAGCTCGAGAAGATGATGACCGAAGCGTACGACGTCACGCTCGGCAAGGAGAGCAACCCCGACCTCGCTGAGATCCTTCGGGCGTTCCGCGCGCATCACCAAAGGAACGCCTCACGCCTCATGAAAGCGGCGGACGAGGCAGGCGGCGAAGCCCCAGAGTACGACCACTCGTTCCTGAGGTACGTGGACGAAGTGATGAGGGCGATCAACTCCGCCGTCGCCCGCGACGAAGCGCTTGGGGAACTCCGCATCGCCGAGGCCGCGCTCGAGATGACCTACGGCATCTCCCTCGCCGAGGAAACCGATGAGCGTCTCGTCAGAGCATTCAAGGAGTGCATGCGCAACGAGGCCGAGCACGTCCCGGCCCTCGCCATGGCGCACGAAGCTTCAAGGAGCTAGGTGAATCTAGCCCGGGACAGACGAGCGTACGCGTTGCGGGCTACAGCCGGCATCGCACTCTATCTGGCCCTCGCGCTCGCCCCACTCGCGCTCATGCTCCTGTCACCGCCCGGGCCCGGCCGTGAGCCCTTGCGTGAGTTCGCGGTGGCCCTGGGCTTCGGCGGGGTCGGTGTCTTGGGCATGCAGTTCGCGGTGTCGGCCCGACTCGGACGGCTGAAGGCGCCATATGGGATCGACGTCGTGTACCGCTTCCATCGCAGCGTGTCTCTAGCGGCCCTGGGACTCGTGGTCACGCACCCGGTCCTTCTGTTCGTCGTCACCCCGGCGCGCGTCGCGCTCCTAAACGTCTTCACGGCGCCTTGGGCCGCCCGGTTCGGCGTCACGACGGTCCTGCTGGTGGGAGTGATCGTCGCGATCTCGTTGTGGCGCAAGCGATTCGGACTGCGCTACGAGGTCTGGCGGACCTGGCACGACGTGTTCGCGTTTTCGATACTCGCTTTCGCGACGTCCCACGTCCTGCTCAACGGCTACTACGCAGACGGCACGAAAGGCGTCGCACTGCTCGCATACACCGCGATATGGGCGGGATTTCTCGTCTACACGCGCCTGGGGAAACCGCTTCGGAAGCTTCGGCGGCCGTACAGACTCGCCGAGCTCAGACAGGAGGCGCCCGATGTGTGGACGCTGGCGCTCGAACCCGAAGACCACTCGGGTCTGACCTTCAGGCCCGGCCAGTTCGCGTGGTTCACCATAGGCCGCTCCCCCTTCTCGATCGAAGAGCACCCCTTCTCCTTCTCGACCAGTCCCCCCGAGAAGGCCGGCGACGGCTTCGAGATCGCCGTGAAGGAACTCGGCGACTTCACCGCGACGATCGGGTCCACTGCGGTCGGCTCGCGCGTGTACGTGGACGGGCCCCACGGCGCGTTCTCCATCGACCGCTATCCGGCCGACAGCTATGTCTTCATCGCCGGCGGCATCGGGATAACGCCGATCTTAAGCCAGCTTCGAACGGCGGCGCTCCGCGGGGACCGGACGCCGATGACCCTCGTGTACGGCGCGGGCACCAAGGACGATCTCGTCTTCGCCGAGGAGATCGACCGGCTGGCAGCGACTTTGGACCTGCGCACCATCTACGTGCTCGAGCAGCCTCCGGACGACTGGGCCGGAGAACGGGGGTTCATCACGCGCGAGATCATGGAGGCAGCGGTAGGCGACTCCCCTGCCGGGCACGAGTACTTCTTGTGCGGACCCCCGCCCATGACGGACGCGGTCGAAGGCATCCTCGCCGACATGGGGGTCGACCACAGGCGCCTGCACTACGAACTCTTCGACCTCGTATAGGAGTGGCGGTGCGCTACCGGTACGCCGACATTTTCGCGATCGCAGTGGCATTCGTGGTCGTCTCGGCCGCCTGGGTCGTGACGGTGCTCCGCGGCTGAAGCGAGCGCACCTACGCGGCACGCGGTCCCCGCCCGCCGCCGTCGGGTATACCTCAACAAACGGCATCTTCCCCAAGGAGGCCCCCGATGAGCGTCACCACTTCGACGACCGTCCGCCGGCTGCTCGACGACTATCCGTATCTGCGCGAGTGGCTGATCGACTACGCGCCGGCGTTCAAGAAGCTCACCGACCCCGTCCTGTACGCGACGGTCGCCCGGGCCGCCACCATAGAGGCCGCGGCTTCGATGGCCGAGGTGCCGGTCGATACGCTCCTCGACCACATCCGCACGCGTATAGCCGAGCACGAGATCGCGGCTGCCGAATCGGGTGCTCGCACGCCCGCCACGCTTGCCGACAGCGAGGAGCGCATGAAGCGTCAGGAGGCGCTGAAAGCGATCATCCGCAAACTCCACGACGGTGCGTCGGTCGATGCCGTGAAGGCGGAATTCGACGAGATCGCCGCTGACGTGGATTCGGCTGAGATAGCCGCCATGGAGCAGGCCCTGATCGCCGAGGGCATGCCTGCCGAGGAGATCCAGCGCCTCTGCGATGTGCACGTAGCGGTGTTCAAGGACACGCTCGAGGGCGAGTCCACCGCCGTCCCGGAGCCCGGACACCCGGTGGCCGCATACGTGGCCGAAAACGAGCGGGCGCGCGAGATCGTCGACCGTCTTCGGCAGGTTGTCACCGACCTCGCTGACCGCCTGAACTCAGGCGATCCCACACAGAGCGAGCGTGCAATGATCGCCGCGGACCTCGAGCAGCTCGCGGGCATCGAGACCCATTACACGCGCAAGGAGAACCAGCTGTTCCCTGCGCTGGAGCGGCACGGCATCGAGGGGCCCACGAAGGTGATGTGGGGGATCCACGACGAGATCCGACGCGCGCTCAAGAGTGCGCGCAGCCACACCAGCGACCCCTCCGACGCGGAGACACTATCGCGTGAGGTGCCGGAGTTGCTGCTCAAGATCGAGGACATGATCTACAAGGAGGAGCGCATCCTCTTCCCCACCGCACTTGATGCGCTTGGTATCGATGAATGGCAGGAGATCGCTCGCGGTGACGCCGAGATCGGCTATGCATGGATCGAGGCCCCCGGGCCGTGGACACCCTCAGAGCCATGTGCCGAGGAAGCCGAAGAGGCGCCGCCCGCCCGTGCGGACGAGCCCGTGGGCGTCACGGAAGGCGCTGGAGCGAGGGCAACTGCGAGCGCGCCACCCGCGGACGACGCCAACGTCGCCCTGACCACGGGCCGGCTCACGGTAGAGCGGCTCGATCTCCTGTTCCGCAGCTTGCCTTTCGACTTGACGTACGTCGACGAGCACGGCCGCGTGCTCTTCTACTCTGAGGGAGAGCGCGTATTCCCCCGCAGCCCGGCCGTCATCGGCCGCGAGGTGCGGAACTGCCACCCGCCCAAGAGCGTGGACAAGGTCGAGCAGATCCTTGCGGCGTTCAGAGCGGGCGAGAAGGACGTGGCGGAGTTCTGGATCGAGCTGGAGGGCCGCTTCGTGCACATCCGGTACTTCGCCTTGCGAGACGCAGACGGCGAGTACCGAGGGTGTCTGGAGGTCGTCCAGGACGCCACACACGTGCGCTCACTCGTGGGAGAACGGCGGCTGCTGGACTGGTAGAGGTCAGTGGCCGGATAGTCCTGCGGGCCCGCGCCGGCGTGCCCGGAGGTCCGGAGGCTACATCATCTCCTCGACCTCTTTGGCGCCCTCTTCGTAGTGCTTCGCTTCCTCAGGCGCAAGCTCGTACAGGAGCCGGAGGAACTCGCCTGCGTGTACTCGCTCTTCGTCGGCGATGTCGCGCAAGACCTCCTTCGCGAGCTCGTTGTCGGTGGATTCGGCAAGCTGCATGTACAGCTGGATCGCCTCGTATTCAGCTGCGATCGAGAAACGGATCGCCCGGACGAGCTCCTGCTCGGTCACAGGCCTGTCAGATGCCAGACCGGCGAACGGGGTACCGAAATCAGGCATGGTAGGACCTCCTCTGAGATCGCGAATCGGCTCTAATCGAGGATGTACCCTAAGTGCGCCGTTGCCCGACTTCAGACCGCTACGCGAGGAACGCCAGGGCGGTGATGTGGTAGATAGCGACCACCGCGTACAGCACCATCGCTGCCACTGCAACCGCCAGGATCCAGCGGTAGCGACGCAGGAAGAATACGCCGGTGGACACGACTGCCATCGTCCCCACCTTGAAGGCGATGTCCAGCCCAGGCGTACCCGACAGCATGATGCGCATGAAGGGGTTGCCCTCGACCGCCCCTCGCTCGAGCGCCTCGTACGTCATCACGAGGTCGAAAGCGTTGAGCACGTTCAGCGCGACGAGTAGGGCCACGAGAACGGGAAGGTTGTCTCTCAGGCCGCCCGTGATCGGATAACGCTGACGTTCGTCGAATCCGCTCCGGCGCTCGCTCCACCTGAAGCCTCGCTGCCGCTCGCGCCGACGATCGCGGCCCGATCTGCGCTCGGCGACCGCCTCTTTCGCCTCGGGACCCATCTCACGAATCGCGTTCGCGCGCAGTCGTGACGGCCTCGCGTGTCTCCGGGTCGAACACGTGCATCCGCTCCAGGTCCGCCACGACCTCGAACTTGTCTCCCGGCTTCGCTCGGGTGCGAGGGTCCACCCGAGCAAGCAGCTTCTGGTCACCCGCCATCGTGTGCAGGAACACTTCGTTTCCCATCAGCTCGGTCACGTCTATCTCTACTTCGATCGAAGCGGCGTGGATGCCCGTGGGCACGAACTCGTTGTCATGGATGTTCTCCGGGCGGATGCCAAAAAGCATCTCGCGACCGACCAGCGGCTGCAGCGCAGGCGCGCGCTCCTTCGGTACCTTGAGCACGAACGTACCACCGTCGAGCTCGAGTTCCCCGTCGCTCGACTTAATCTTAGCGGAGAAGAAGTTCATTGCGGGAGAGCCGATGAATCCGGCCACGAAGACGTTCACCGGCTCATCGTACAAGTGTTGCGGTGTACCCACCTGCTGAATCACTCCAGCGCTCATGACCGCGATGCGGTCCGCCATGGTCATCGCCTCGGTCTGGTCATGGGTCACGTAGACGAACGTGGTCCCGAGCCGCTTGTGCAGCTTGCTTATCTCGGCTCGGGTGTTCACGCGCAGCTTCGCGTCCAGGTTGGACAACGGCTCGTCGAGAAGGAAGACCTGTGGTTCGCGCACGATGGCGCGGCCGAGAGCGATGCGCTGACGTTGGCCGCCTGAGAGTTGTCCCGGTTTCCGCTTCAGAAGCGCCTCGACTCCCAGGATCTCAGCTGCTTGCTTCACGCGTCTGTCGATCTCCTCCTTGGGCACCTTGCGCAGCTTCAGGCCAAAGGCGATGTTCCCGTAGATCGTCATGTGCGGGTACAGGGCATACGACTGGAACACCATCGCGATGTCCCGGTCCTTGGCGGGGACGTTGTTCACCCTGCGGTCCCCGATATAGATGTCGCCCTCGGTGATGCTGTCGAGTCCGGCGAGAAGCCGCAACGCGGTCGACTTCCCGCAGCCCGACGGACCAACGAGCACCAGGAACTCCTTGTCCTCGATCTCGAGGTGGAAGTCCTTGAGCGCCTCGACCTCGTCGAAACGCTTCCATACATGGTCGTAGAACACGCGAGCCATCGTCTATCCCTTCACCGCACCGGCGAGAATGCCCTCGACGAAATAGCGCTGCAACGCGAAGAAGATGATGAGCGGCAGGACCATCGAGATGAATGCCGCGGACGTCAGCAGGTGCCAGGAGCTGCCGAATGAGTTCACGAGGTTCGAAATCGTCACGGTCATCGGCGCCACGCTCCTGAACCCTCCGAGGTAGACCAAGGCCACGAGGAGGTCGTTCCACAGCCACAGGAACTGGAAGATGCCGAGCGCCGCGAGCGCGGGCACCGACAGCGGCATCACGATGCGCCAGAACGCCGTGAAGTGCGATGCGCCGTCAAGGAACGCCGACTCGAGCAGGTCCTTCGGCAAGGCGACAAAGAAGTTGCGTAACAAGAAGACAGCAAACGGCAGCCCGTACGCGGTGTGCGCCAGCCAGATCGCGAAGAACGATCCCGTCCACCCCAACGCCGCGAATATGCGCAAGATCGGAATCAACGTGAGCTGGATCGGCACGACCAGCAGGGCGACCACCAGGAGGAAGTACCACTCCCGCCCGGGGAAGTCGATCCAGGAGAACGCGTACGCCGCAAGAGCCGCCACCAGCATCGTGATGGCGGTGGCGGGGAAGGCGATCATCAAGCTGTTCAGGAAGCTCCGCCCCATCCCCTGGGTCGTGAGGACGTCCCGGTAGTTCTCGAGGGTGAACTCGAACGGAGTCTGGAACGCGGTCCACCAGCCGGTGGTCGAAATCGCCTCGCTCGGCCTGAACGAACTCACGAGAAGCCCGAGCGTGGGGACCATCCATGCGAGGCAGATCAGTATGAGTACGATGTGGAGGGGTCCTCGGCCTAACGCCCTTGTGAGTCGGACACCGAGCGAGTCCTGCTGAACGACCACCGGTTCGGCCTCGGCCATGTCACTCACTCCGCCTGAATCGCCGGATGTTGATCGCCATCATGGGGATGATCGCGAGCAGCAACACAACAGCGACCGCGCTCGCGCGGCCGAAGTTGCCGAAGGTGAACATTTCTTTGAACATGCGGTTTGCGAGCACGTCGGTCTGGTAGTTGCCGAAGGTCATGACGTACACGAGATCGAACACCTTCAGCGAGTTGATCACCAGCGTCACGGCCACGACGACGAGCACCGACTTGAGCATCGGCAAGATCACGTACCAGAAGATCTGACGCTCACTGGCACCGTCGATGCGCGCGGCTTCGATCACCTCGCTTGGAATCCCCTTCAGCCCCGCCGAGACGACCACCAGGGCGAATCCGGTCCACATCCATATGCCCGCCGCAATGAGGGCGTAGTTGTTCACGCTCGTGTTGCTGATCCACGGAATCGGGTCGAAGCCCAGCCAGTCGAGAAGTGCGTTCATCACTCCGATCTGTCCGAATTGCGGTGCGCGGTAGATGTACATGAACCGCCAGATCACGCCTGCCGCGGTGAAAGAGACCGCCATCGGCACGAAGACGATGGCCTTGGCCACGGCTTCGTAGCGGACCTGGTTCGCAAGCACGGCCATGAGCAGCCCGATGACCAGACAGGCGCTCGTGAACAGAACCAGCCACAACATGTTGTTGCGGAAGACGGTGATTGTCTCAGGATGGGTCAAGAGATAACGGTAGTTCTCCCAGCCCACGTAGTTCTCAGACCGGCTGTCGAGGAAGCTCAGGTACACGGTGTTGACGACCGGATAGACCAGGAACACACCGAGCAAGATGGTCGCGGGAGCGAGGTACAGGAGCGCTATGTATTGGAAACGCTTCATGGCCCTCCCCGACGCGTTGGGGGCGACCGGGGGCCGCCCCCAACCATCGATCGACTTACTCGTAGGCCGTTGCTGCTACGGCTTCGATGTCGGCGAGAATCTGGTCGAGGTTACCCGGATTCTGCAGGTAGTCGAGAATGCCCTGGAAGTACGCGGTCTGCAGCTCGGAGGGCATCAGGTCGTCCGCGTCGAACCGGAACGTCTCTGACTCGGTCAGCTGTTCGGCAGCCTTCCGCGCGAGCTCGTCCGGGTACGCCGAGGCATCGAGGGCCTGGCTCGGTGTTGCGAAGCCGCCGGCCTGGGCCCAGGATTCCCAGTTCGCGCCGTCGGCGAGGTACTCGAGCAGGGAACGCGCCGAAGGCGTGTCGTTGAACATCACGATCACGTCGGCGCCACCTGTGACCGTCCCCGGCTCGTTGATCTCAACGAACTTGAAGAAGTCGTAGTCGGTGACCGGCTCCTGGTCCGGGAACTGCTCGGAGATGAACCCCTGCGTGAACGCTCCCAGGAAGTACATGTACGCCTGAGGCGGGTCCTCGAACGGCAGGTAAGACGCGTCGGTGAAGTTGCTGGCAAGCATGGCGTCGACGCCGCCGGGCACGTACCCTTCCGTAAGCGCGATCTCACCGAAGTGCTCCCAAGCGGACTTCACAGAATCGTCGGTCCAGGGAATCTCATGGTTGACCCACTGGTCATACATGTCGGGACCCGACTCAGTCAGGTAGATTTCCTGGATCCAGTCGGTGGCGGGCCAGCCGCTCGCCCCACCGCTTTCCAGACCGATGGACCACGGAGCGGCAACACCGTCGGCAACCATCTGATCGGAGAGCGCGATCAGTTCGTCCCACGTTGCCGGGATCTCATAGCCTGCCGCGTCGAACTCGGTCGGGTCGTACCACACGGTGCTCTTCGTTGCGGCCTTCACGAAGAGTCCATACAACGTCCCGTCGGCGCTTCCCAGGTCGATCCAGGTCTGGGCGTAGTCGCCCTCGAGAGCCCCCATGTCCAGGAAACCGTCGATGGGCTGCAGGTCGCCGGTAGACGCGAAGTCCTGCAAGAGTGCAGGGTTCGGCAGGACTGCCAAGTCAGGAGGATTTCCGCCGGAGACCCTGGCGCGCAGAATCGCGGACAGATCGCGAGTTCCCTCGAACTCCATGGTCCCGCCGGTCTCTTCCTCCCATCCTGCGGCTACCTCTGTGAAAGCATCGAGTTCGCTTTCGCCCCAGACTCCCATGACGGAGACGGTGCCGATCTCTTCACCGCCGTCCTCGACCTCACCTCCGTCGGTGTCCTCCTGGGCGCACGCGGAGACCGCCAACAGAGCGATCGCGAGCACGCACATCAGGAGGAGCGCATGCCATTGTCGCTTCATGCAGAACACATCCCTCCCATTCACTCAACGAGCCCCCTGTGGACTCGCCCACAAAGGGCTTATTCCCGACTTCTGGCAGAAACTCGACAATTCTGCCCCCAGGAACGCCGACTCTGCAGGTCGGACGCATGCTCCGCACCAGGCATACCGGGTACACAAACGAGAGAGAGGATGTGTTGCGCGACTCCTGAGAAGGGAGAGGGGCACCATGAAGGCACGTATGGTCACAGAGGTCAGCGCGAAATTGCCCGACCGGACGGGCCTGCTCGCGGAAGTGACGACCGCATTGGCCGCGGCGGACGTGAACATCCTGGCGGTGGTCGCCTGGTCGAGCAACGACACAGCGTCGATACAGTTCACAACCGAGGAAGCTGAAGCCGCCGAGGCTGCTTTGCTGGAGATGAAGGCCGAGGTCAAGAACCGGTCTGCAGTCGCGGTGGACTTGGAACACAGGCCGGGAGCACTTGACGCCGCCGCCCGGCGTCTCGCCGAAGCCGGCATCTACATCAACCACGTGTACGGTTCGGCATCAGCCGCCGCCGGAAAGGCAACGATCGTGTTCGAGACTGACGATGACGAGAAGGCCCTCGAAGTCCTCAAGGGCGCTTCGACATCCGAAGACGTCATCCTCTGAGTGCGCCAAGCGCAGTGCCACAACTGGCGATGATCATGAACGAGGCGCCTGCAGGGCGCCTCGTTGGGATGGCTGGCGGAGAGTCAGGGATTCGAACCCTGGGTACCGGTTCAAGCCGGCACACACGATTTCCAGTCGTGCCCCTTCAGCCTCTCGGGCAACTCTCCGTGTGAGTGGGCGGCTCCGCTTGGAGTGCCGCAACGCACAGGCGAGTATACCCGTGGCTGCAAGAGCGGGCAACGAGGCCCCGGCGGCCCCGACTCACGCCGACCGACTCTGAGACCTCCGCCTGAGCAGAGCGATCAAACCGACAACCGCGACAGCCAGGCCCAGCCCGAAGACGACCCAGACGGTGACCTCCAGCGATCTCGTGAGCGCGAGGAACAGCTTGTCGATCGCGCGACTGCCGGCCTCCGTTGCGGCGGCGCCCCGTGCAGCCCCGCGTGCGCCCGCGAGCAGCGCTCCGGTGCCGGCGCTCCCCCCTGCAACAGCCGCCGCTCCCCACACCAGCGTAGCGAGCTTGTGAGGCGACACGAGCAACGCCGTGCCGAAGACTCCGATTGCGAGGAGAACCGCCACCCACGCCGCACTGCGCACCCAATCGAGGTACTCGGCCACGAGGGAATCGTGAAACCGCCTGTTGCCCTCGATCCAAAGCTCCGAGAACGCCCGGGACTCGATGCTGCTGGCCGATACGTCTGTCACGAGCTGCTGGAACGCGTTCTCGATCACGGGGATGACCCCGTGAAACGCTTCGGGGAGACTCAGGCGCAGAGGACCCCCCACGTCCACCCGGGCCAGGATCTCATCGGCAAGCACGTCGGCGGCAGCCTCCCTGACCGCGTCATCTTCGGCGAGCGGTGCGACGGCATCGACGTAGCGGTCTGTGTCGAGGAGAGTCACCGAGAACCACACGAGGGGCACGGCCGCCAGCACGCAGAACACCGCGAGCCACACCAGAAGCGAGGAGATCAGGGTGCGCCATTGTCTCGAAACCCTCGTCTGCGACCGGTGAAGGTTCGCCCGCAGCTCGGCGTTCTCCGCTTCCAGTTCCCGGATGCGGCTCGCCGCATCCCAGTCCGCTTCACTGATGTCCGCGTCGGTCACCCCGGGGTCTCCTCGGCAGTCTGTTCGCGGTTGTTGTTCGACTGGATTGTTCCCCCCGGCACCGTTTGTGTCGTCTCGAAGGGGAACAAACAGCTCAGGCCGCACAGCCGGCCGGCATGTGCCCGCGGACGAAACGGAGGCCGTCGGTGCCGATGACCAAGCTCGTATACCTGTACCTGATCACGACGGCGGTGTTCTTCGCGATCGACTTCGTGTGGCTCTCGACGGCCACGAGCCGCATCTACCGCCCGCACGTTGGAGATCTGCTGCTCGAGCGGCCGAGCCTGCCCGTTGCCGCCGCGTTCTACCTGTTCTACGTGGTCGGCATCCTCGCGCTTGCAGTGGTCCCCGCACTCCAGAACGGTGACGTGTGGGGTGCCGTGTGGCGCGCGGCGATCTTCGGCGCGCTGGCCTACGGCACGTACGACCTCACCAACCTGGCCACGCTCAAGGGTTGGGCGTGGCAGGTCTCGGTCATCGACATCGTATGGGGGACCGCACTCAACAGTGTCGTGGCCGCGGCGAGCTACTATGCGGGCGTCTGGCTCGGATTGAGGGGCTGAACCACGGGCCACGCGGAATGATCCTTCGAACATAGGAGGCGCAGCAGGATGCCACGCTCGATATGGAGAGGTTCGATCTCCTTCGGCCTGGTGACGGTACCCGTCAACCTCTATCCGGCCGAAGATTCCTCGGCACAACTGTCGTTCAACATGCTCGACGGGCGCGACATGGCGCCGATCAAGCAGAAGCGCGTGAACGCGAACACCGGGGAGCACGTGCCTTGGGAGGAGATCGTGAAGGGCTACGAGCTCGAGAGCGGTCAGTGGGTCGTGCTCACCGACGACGACTTCCGCGCCGCCAACGTCGAGGCCACACAGACGATTGACGTGCTGGCCGCGGTGTGTGCCGAAGACATCGACCCCCGTTACTACGACAAGCCGTACTACCTCGAGCCCACGAAAGCGGGGCGCAAGGCTTACGCGCTGCTCCGTGAGACGCTCGCGAAAGCCGAGCGCGTGGCGCTGTGCAACATCGTGATCCGCACCCGGCAGCACCTGTGCGCGCTCGTGCCGGACGGCGAGATGCTCATGGTCGAGATCTTGCGCTACCCGTACGAGCTGCGCTCCGCCGAGGGGCTCGACCTTCCCTCGACGGACCTTCAGAAGGTCGGAGTCACGGAGGCGGAGCTGTCGATGGCGCAGCAGCTCCTGAGCACGATCGAGAGGGACTTCGACCCGTCCGAGTACCGCGACACGTACCGGGACGACCTCATGGCGCTCATCGAGAAGAAGGCGGCCGGCGGCGAGGTCGCAGTACCTCCCGAGCCTGCCGAAGAGGAAGAGGGTGCCGAGGTCGTCGACATCATGGAGATGCTCAAGCGCTCGCTCGACGAAGCCAAGCAGGCTTAGGGGCTGCAAGCGGTGGCCGAACTCGAGACCTACCGCGGCAAGCGGCACTTCGACAAGACGCCCGAGCCGTCGGGGACCCCCGCCGGCGACGCGGCGCCTGCGCAGCCCGCAGCGACGTTCGTGATCCAGAAGCATGCAGCCCGAGCGCTCCACTACGACCTGCGACTCGAGATGAACGGCGTACTGGTGTCCTGGGCGGTGCCGAAGGGTCCGTCCTACGACACGCACGACAAGCGGCTCGCCGTACACGTCGAGGACCACCCGCTCGAGTACGGCTCCTTCGAAGGCGTGATCCCGCCCGGAGAGTACGGGGCCGGCACCGTGATGGTGTGGGACCGCGGTACCTGGGAGCCTATCGGCGACCTGACCGCCGACGAGATGATGGCCAAAGGCCACGTCAAGTTCACGCTGCACGGCGAGAAGCTCGAGGGCGGATGGGCACTCGTGCGCATGAAGCCCCGGGAGGGCGAGAAGCGCGATAACTGGCTGCTCATCAAGGAACGCGACGATGCCGTGCGGCCGCACGACGAGTACGACGTACTCCAGGCGCGACCCGAGAGCGCGGCAAGCGGCCGCGACATGGACCAGATCACCGCCGAGGAGAGCGCGGCTGCCGAGGCCGCGGAGGCGGGAAACGCTCCCTCGAGTGCGGCAGTCGCGGCGGGGCGGGAGGTAGTGGAGCACGCTGCCGCCGACCTCTCCGAGACCGCGTTCGCCGAGGCTGGGCCGATGCCCCAGGATGCGCCGATGCAGCTCGCACGCCTCGTGGAGCGACCGCCCGAGGGCGACGAGTGGCTGCACGAGGTGAAGTACGACGGATACCGGATCCGCCTCGAAGCAGAAGGCGGCCGGGTGCGCATGCTCACGCGCAACGGGCAGGACTGGAGGGACCGCTTCCCCCAGGTTGCCGAGGCGGCGGCTGCCCTTCCCGTCGAGAGCGCGTTGCTCGACGGCGAGGCGGTCGTCTTCGGCACGAGCGGGGTCCCGGATTTCGGTGCGCTGCAGCATGCCATCGCGAAGAAGCGCACGCAACCGGTCGTGTACATGGCTTTCGACCTGCTCTATCTAAATGGATTCGATCTGCGGCAGGCTCCCTTGGTGAAGCGCAAGGAGCTGCTCAAGGCGCTTGTGAGCGCGGCGCCGCGCGACATCCCGGTCCGCTACACGGACCATATCCGGGGGCGTGGCGTCGACTTCCACCGCGAGGCGTGCACTCTGGCGCTCGAGGGTTCGGTTTCCAAGCTCGCGGAAAGACCGTACGTGCCCGGCCGGACGGACGAGTGGCGCAAGGTGAAGTGTCTGATGCGTCAGGAGTTCGTGGTCGGCGGTTTCACCGAGGGTGAGGGCAGCCGGGAAGGATTCGGGGCGCTTCTCCTCGGCACATATGACGACGAGGGCGGATTGAGATACGCGGGAAGAGTGGGCACCGGCTTCACCGACGCCGACCTGCGAGCCATTCGTGCACGCCTCGACGAGCTCGAGGTGGACGCCCCGCCGTTCGTCGAAGCGCCTGGCGGGCTTCGGAGGCTCACCCACTGGGTGAGGCCCGAGCTCGTCGCCGAGGTCTCCTTCCAGGAGTGGACGCGCGACGGGGTGATCCGGCAGCCTTCGTTCCACGGTCTACGGGAGGACAAGCCCGCGCGCCAGGTGCTGGGGGAAGCGGCGGAGGGCGCGGGCGGCGGCGAGGGCGGCGCGGCGGAGGGCGCGGGCGGCGGCGAGGGCGCCACGGTCACCGTGGCCGGCGTCGGCGTCACCAAGCCCAACAAGGTGCTGTTCGAGCCGAAGGACGGGTCTTCGGCAGGAGTGACGAAGCTCGATCTCGCGCGCTATTACGAGCGCGTCGCCGGACACATGCTGCCCTGGGTGGAGCGCCGCCCCCTCACCATGGTGCGCTGCCCGCACGGCGCCGCGCGCAACTGCTTCTACCAGAAGCACCCCGAAGGCAAGGGGTTTCCCAAGTCACTCGGGCTCGTGACGATCGAGGACCGCGACGGACCGGCCGTCTACGTCTACCCGGAGTCACCCACGAGTCTCGTGGCGCTCGCCCAGCACGGCGTGCTCGAGATCCATACCTGGAACTCGCATGCCGAGGACCCCGAACGACCCGACCAGATCGTGTTCGATCTCGACCCTGGACCCGGTCTGGACTGGTTTGACGTGCGCGACGCCGCCACGTTCGTGCGCGACGCGCTGGCGGCGCTCGGACTGACGGCGTTCGCGAAGACTACCGGCGGCAAGGGCCTGCACCTGGTGGTCCCCATCGAGCCGGACGCCCTCTACGACGACGTCCGCGCGCTCGCACAGGCGTTCGTGCAACGCATCGCGGCACACGACCCGAAAGCGTTCACCTCGAAGATGGCCAAGAGCACGCGCACGGGTCGCGTGTTCATCGACTACCTGCGGAACGCCCATGGTGCAACGGCGATCGCCCCGTTCTCGACACGCGCGCGGGGAGGAGCGCCGGTGGCGGTGCCGGTGACCTGGGCCGAGCTCGAGGCCGGCCTCGATCCCGGCGAGTTCGACATACGCACCGTGCCCGAGCGCCTCGACAACCTCGCCGAGGACCCCTGGGCGTCATTCGACGAGACGCGGGCGCCGCTCACGGACGCTCTGTTCGCAGCGTTGGGGCTGCCTCGGCAGGGCCGGCTCGACGAGTAGCGCCGACAATCCGGGCGGCTAGTCCGTGTACGGCCTCACCGAGCGGGGGATCCCCGCACCGATCACGCCTTCGCCGCCGATGAAGTACGCGTCCCCCACGCGGCCACCATGCTCGGCGAGGTAAGCGCCGGCGGGACCGGGAAGGTTGTCCGGGCCCGTGAGCAGCACCGGCCCACGCACGCGAGCAGCCAATGCAGATGAGCACAGCGCGTCCGGGAACGCAGTACCGGTCGCGAACAGGATGCGGTATGGGAGCATCCCGCGCTCGAGACTGTACTCGGCGAACATCTGGGACGTCTCATAGCGATTGGCGCCGCCGATGCGTGTCGGTGACGGCAGCTGCGCCTCGATCTGGGGAGTGACGACGGCGGTGCCACCCACGACTACCGTCGAGGCCACCTCCCACTCGTCGAGGAGGGTCCGCATGGGCTCTCGGAGTTCGGTGCCGTCGGCGAGCACGATCGGTGCGCCCAGCACCGCGGCCAGCGGAGCCGCCGACACCGCGTCGGGCCAGTCCCTGCCGTTCACGACAACGGCCTCACCCCGGTACGCGGAGACCTTCTGGAGCTGACGAGCGATCGCGAGGGCGGTGCCGTACCGGTCCGTGCCGCCGAGCCGGTCCACCCACGTGACCTGCGTCTGCTCCCTGAGCTGTTTCTCGACCTCCGCAGACAGCGCCCCCGTCCCGCCGAGCAGGACCGCGCGCGTAACGCCGAGGCGCCGGATCTCTTCGGCAACGGCGGGATCGAGTGAATCGGCACGAGTGAGCAGCAGCGGCCCCCGCATCGTCTGCGCCAACGGGGTGCCCGCGAGCGCGTCGGGGAACGAGTACGCCGTCGCGATCACGACAACGCGAGCTCGCTCAGGGAACGAGTGCTTGGAGACCTCGACCGACGTCTTGATGCGGTCGTCTCCCGCCAGTCGCCACGGGCTGGCGAGTCCCGTCCGCTTGGCGTACCCGTTCGTGCCCCACATGAAGACGCGCTGGAAGAAGTTCGTGGGGTCATCGGTCCACTCGATGAAGACGAGGCGTGAAGTGTCGGTGCCGTTGCGGACGAGCTGGGGGTCGGCGAAGCGCGACAACGGGTCGGAGAGTGTGATGCGTTCCTCGACGAGGCGCCATGTCGCTCCGTTGTTCGTTGACACCCACCGGCCGATGCCCCCGCCACGACCGGGAAGCGATCCGGGGACGTCGCTCTCGTCGCTCACGAGGTATGCCTCGAGATCGCCGTTGGGCAAGGGCCGGACGGCCCCCGAGTCGAAGTAGTGATCGGTCTTCACGATGTCGGTAGACTTCCAGTCCGCGCCGTTATGTCGCATGAACCGCCACGTGAAACGTCCGTCGCCTGCTCCGGAACCCCTCAGGAACAAGACGCACGGCCTGCCGGACGCGTCCTCCTTGACCGTTATCTCGTTCGTGGCGTCAGCGAGCGACTGCGATCGGTAGATGCGGCACTTGGCAACCGCCTCGTCGGGCGTCATGGGCACGGTGACGGTCTCTTCTTCGGCATTGCGCCACACGCCGTCCAGATCCCGGTACATGTAGTACGCGTCGAAGCGCGACTGCAGGTTGCTCGGTGCGAGCTGGCGGTCCAGGCGCACCCACGCGGCGTGCACCTTGCCGTCGGACCCTGCCCGGAAGTCCGCATAGTATCCCGAGGTAGGGCCTTCCTGAAGGATCATGGCCGTCGGGTCGAACTCCAGCCCCTCGGTCGTCTCGTAAGACTGCCTGAGCATCCAGTTGTGCGGCCAGGTGCGGAAGAACACGCCGATACCGGCCGTCGTCTCGACCGCTTGCGGATACGTGCCATTCGTGTCCAGGTCCTCGCCTTCGACCCACTCGTATATGTTTCCGGGCTCGGCCATGCGCACGTGGAGCATCGGCCCCACGTGAGAGCCGAAGATCACGTGCAGCCGGCCTTCGCTGTCGAAGAACAGGGATGGTGCTCCGTGAGCGTCCAGACTGAGCGGATTAGTCCCGATCTTGATGGGTGCGCTCCACGTCTTGGTGGACTCGGTGTACGCGCACAGGTAGGGGTCGTAGCCCGGGCCCTGATACGCGACGTACGTGACCCCGTTCGCATGGATCGAGGCCGGATGTATGGCCATCTCGCTGAGAATCGCCTCTTGAGCGGCATTGGCGGCAAAGTGCTCGGTCACCGATGCTGCTGCCGTCGCCGGGACCGATGTCGCAATCATCACCGCAACGACTACGATGCCGGCTGCGGCGCGTACGTGCGACCGCTTCGCGTTCGAGCGCCCCTTTTTCACTCACTACTCCTTCGAACGATCAGGCCAGGTCTCGCACCTTCGTCGAGGCTGCCTGCGCCAATTCCTGTCCCACGACGAGCCGCAGGGCATCCACCAGATTGTCCGCGATGGCGGACAGGTCGCTTCGGTCGATCGACTCGACCGTCTTGCCTATGCGCTTCGCCTCGACGTCGACGGACACAGTTGCGAGTACCGTGCCGATGACGGGACGCAGCGTTTCCTCTATCCGTTGAGCGAGGAGGTTCGCCATCTTACCCCTCGGAGCTCGCATCGGAAAGCCGCCGCGCGGCATTGATGTAGCCTTGCATAGCTCTGCGGACCTTGTGCACGTACACCGCGAGAAGCGCCATCCCCGCAGTCACGAGGAGGTCTGCCACCCAGCTGAGTTGCACGGCGATGCCGGAATCTTGGGAGAAGATCACGACCCATCGCAAGAGCATCGAGAACGCGAGGCACACGGCGCTCGTCATCATGTACACGAGATTCTCGGCCACTATCGAGCCTTCGGAGACACGACGCAACAAGACCGCGTCTACGAGCAGGAGCGCCGCAGTCAACAGGCCGACCGCTCCCGCGGCAACCGAAAGCCAGTTGGGCACGATGGGAACGGGGGCCTCCGAGGCGAGCGCAACACCCGGGGTTGCGAAGACGATTGCGGCTGCGAGCGCGATGATTCCTGTGTGTGACCGCATGCTGTTGCCTCCTCGCGGCACGATGCCGACCTCATTGCGCGATGCTTCTGGCGCGAGGGCCCTTACCCCACAAGACAGAATGTCGGCATCCGCCTCGGTACAGGATAGTGTAATGTCCCGCCGACCTCTATCCGGCGCCGCCACCGCCGCCCCCGCCTCCTCCTCCACCGCCGCCGGAGAATCCCCCGCCTCCTCCGGAAGACGACGACATCTGGCTCGAGGCGATCGAGGCCGCGGACGCGAATCCTCCCTGCAGCGTGCTCACGGGAGAGTCGTAGCCGCCGCCCGAGTAGACCCACCAGTACGTGGTCTGGAACGCCGGGTCCTCGACGATCTCCGGGATCCGGACGCGCAGCTGCTCGATGACTTCCTTCGCGATGCCGAAGACCACCGCCAGCACAAGAAAGTGCTCCCACAGCACGACGTGCATGGGCGGTGCTTCGTCGAGACGGCTGAAGTCGCGCAGGTAGTTGCGCAGGCCTTCGTACTTCGCGTACAGCTCGTTGGCCTCCGGCGAGCGTCGTGACATGTGCAGGGCGGTGAAGCCGACGAGCAGGGCCGCCGGCACCGCGAACACGACCGGCACGAAGGTCCCGGCGAAGACGGCCGCCGCGATCCCGCCGCCAAGGAGCAGGAAGGCGATGACGCCGAGACCCGCCTGCCACGCCGCTCCTCTCTTCTCGAAGTAGCCGCGCTGTTTCGCCTCCTCGGCCGCGTCCTTCTTCCACTCCGACAGCGCGCTCGAGAAGCTTTGCGGCGAGGACTTCGCGTATGCCTTCATCTCCTCGATGGTGAAGTTGTCGTTCGTGCCGATCTTGTCGAACAGCGTCTTGGCCAGCCTGCGGCTCAGCGGATCCGTCTCGGCGAGCTTCTCGCGGTTGAGCGTGAGCCTGTAGGTCTGAGTCTCTTTAGACCCCAGGCCGAGGAAACCCGGCTGGTTCTGCACATCGGGCTTCATGTATATCGCGCCGGTGTTGGCCAGCATCATCAGCGTCGCCGCGACGTCGGCATCGGTGACCGTTCCGAACCGCCACAGAGCGCCCACGATCGCGGGCGGCAGATCCGCCGGCTCCTCGCGGAAGTACTCGCCCTGGAACCGGGGCTTGTGTTCGCGGCCGTATCGCATAAAGAGCCAGATCGCGCCGAGCAGCGCGAGCACCGACGCGACTCCCGACCCCCACGTCGCGGCGCCGACGACCAGGCGCGCTCGCTGACGCTCGCGGTTGGCCTCTACGGCAAGTCGGGTCTCCTCTTCGAGGATGGCGCTGAGCATGCCGCCGGACTCCACCGGCGCCCCCGGAAGCCATGACTCGGGGAACACCACGCGTGCTTCGACGTACTGCATGGCGGGCAGGTCGTCGAGACTGAGCACGACGTGTCCGGCGACCGGGCCGCCTGCCGAGGAAGAGGGATCCTCGTTCACCGTCACCGTGCCGGTAAGGGGGCCGTGTGCCCACGCCCGGACGTTCTCTCCGGCGACGACTTGCTCGCCGGGGTTAGGAAGCGTGATTCCCACAGCGACATCGTCGGCACCCTTCTCCCACCCGTCGCCGACGAACTGCCAGTACAGCTCCGACGTATCCTCCCAGCGCACCGCTGCGCCGATGACCCTGTACGTGAGTCGGAACGTCGCGTCGATGTCGGCCTTGCGGAAGAAGGCGTACACCTCCAGGTAGGGCCCCGCGTCAACGACCTGGAAGGTGCCGGGCGGCCTGACGCCCTCGCTGCGGGCACTCGGATCGGTGGTGACTTGGTACGGAGTCGATCCACCGTCGGCGACCTCTTCAAGGCCGAGGATGTCCAGACCCCGCGCCCCGGTGCGGTCGAGATTCCAGTAGACGAAGGTGTAGTCACCGTCGAAGGTGAACGTGCGCTCCTCGACGACGGTCATGCTGCCGTCGGGTGCGACCTGGGCGCTGATGCGAATCGGGCCCATTGAGTAGTCTTTGGCGAGGGCAGGGGCCGCCATGAGTGCGAGGACCGCGGCGACGAGTGCGATGAAGACGCCGAGGCGGACGAGCGCGCCCGTTCGCTCGTGCGTCCTTTGGTAACGCGTCCCACGACGATGCATCGCTACCCCTCTCGCAGTCTGCTGAAGAAGGCCGTGAGCAGCGCGCCGCATTCTTCTTCGAGCACGCCGCTGGTCACATCGAATCGGTGATTGAGACGCTCGTCGTTCGAAAGGTCGTACAGCGTACCGAGGGCGCCGGCCTTGGGGTCCGACGTTCCGTAGACACAGCGCGCGATGCGTGCCTGATGCATGAGCCCGGCGCACATCGGACATGGCTCGAGCGTGACGTACACCGTGCAGTCCGACAGCCGCCATCGCTCCAGCTTCGCCGCGGCCTTGCGAATTGCGTAGAACTCGGCGTGTCCGGCAGGATCGTGGTCGATCTCGCGTCGGTTGTACGCGCGCGCCACCACCGCTCCTTCGCAGACGACCACTGCGCCGATCGGGACTTCGCCGATCGCCTGGGCCTCCAACGCCTCCTCGAGCGCCAACGCCATGTATGTCTCGTCCACGTGAATTGCGTGCCCTCCTCGGCGTGCTTCGCGTGCACGTGAATCCCCTGTGCGAATCCTAGCGCACGCGGCGCTCGACCGCCCGGGAGAGCGGGAGTTTGTGCGAAGCGAGCGAGCTATGCCGACAGTCGCAGCGAGCCGGCATGGGCTCTGCGGGCGGCGGCGGCGGAAGACCCGGGGAGGCCGGATGACGTCGGTGGAGGGCGGGTGCCACCTGGGGGGTTCGAAGACGTTAGGAGGCGGGTCGGCCGGAGGCGGTACAAGGGGCCCTGTCCGCGTATGTCACATCCTGAGACATATGTCACGAACTGTGACATGTGCCGAAGAGGACCCCGAGGGTCTCGGCAAGGCGCGTTGGACTGGTCCGCGCGGTGCGTGAGGAGAGATGAGCAGATTCGAACGTGATTTCGGCCAGCTTGGATTCACCACAGGGCTCAGGCTCGCGGCGGTCAGGCGCATTATGGGCTTCACGCAAGCCGACCTGGCGGGTGCGACGGGACTGTCGAGAAGCCACATCGCCATGCTGGAGACCGACCGTCGCCGCCTCACCCTTGCGACCGCGGAAAGACTCGGCTCCAGCCTCGGCGTCTCCGTATTCGATCTCTTGGCCGTGGTCGTCGGCGAGCGCACGGATGTCGAGGTGATCATCGAACGCGACTGGGCTACGACTAACAGGCCGCACGCAAGGCCGCTATGGTGAGCGCCTATCCGTGTTATCCTCCTGCATGCTGCCGCGCGGCGCACCCCGGCGTCCGCGACCCGCGGAGGGGTGGCAGAGTCTGGCTTATTGCGATGGTCTTGAAAACCATTGACCCGGCGACGGGTCCGGGGGTTCGAATCCCTCCCCCTCCGCCACCATCGGCGACTTGGCCGCAGAGATGCTGTGACGCCTTGAGAGTTCGCTTCACCGGCCTATCCGACCCTGATACAATGATGCGGCGTTTCTCGGGGCTCTGGGCCGAGCCGTCTGAGCGACGGCGCCGCGAGCGACGGTACGGAGAGTTGGCCGAGTCGGTTGAAGGCGCTCGCCTGCTAAGCGAGTAAGGGGGTATAAGCTCCCTTCGAGGGTTCGAATCCCTCACTCTCCGCCATTTGACAGATGCCTTGCCGATTGGCAGTATGCATAAGCCCTCACCAGGGCACGCGCGCCCTTAGCTCAGCCGGATAGAGCGTCTGACTACGAATCAGAAGGTCGGGAGTTCGAATCTCTCAGGGCGCGCCACTCGACTCCATGAAGCCCCGCGGTCGGCACGGCGCGGGGCTTTGTCATCTCCCGCCGCGGGGCCTTGTCGTCTACCGCCTCAGGGTCTTGTCGTCTACCGCCTCGGGGCGGTCCCCGTCACGCCTGTGCTGCCCTGCGATACACTCATCGGTGCGAAGGGGGTGCGACGTGCGCACGATCATCGGTGTCATGGGCGGAGGCAAGGCCGACCCGACAACGACCGAAGCCGCCCGTCGGCTCGGTGCTCTCATAGCCCAGGAGGGGTGGGTACTGCTCAACGGCGGCAGGAACTGCGGCGTGATGCGCGCTTCGGCGGAAGGCGCCGCAGGTGCAGGGGGCCTGACCGTCGGCATCCTGCCCGATGACGACACGCTCGCAGCCGCACCCGACATCGACATCCCGATTCCGACAGGGATGGGAGACGCGCGAAACGTGGTCAACGTCCTTGCCAGCCGTGTGGTCATCGCGATGCAGGGGGGCGTTGGGACTGTGTCCGAGGTGGCTCACGCCCTCAAGCTCGGAAAGCCGGTGGTAGCACTGGCATTCGCGCTACACGATACCGCCTTCGAACCTCACCGCTCCTCGGGCAGACTCGTGGACGTGGACACTCCCGAGCAGGCGATCGCGGCAACCAAACGCTTCCTCGCGGAACAGGCGCAGCGATGAGCGCGGCTCCCCGCGACGGCGCTCTCTCCGGAAAGGTGGTCGTCATCACCGGTTCGACCCGCGGCATCGGGCGCGCGATCGCCGAGTCGTGCGCGGAGGCAGGCGCGACAGTCGTCGTCTCCTCTCGCACCGACGATGCCGTAGCCGAGACCGTCCGCGACCTTGCCGCACGCGACATCAGGTGCGCGGGAATGACCGCCGACGTCTCCTCGGCCGAAGAGATCGAGTGCCTGTTCGAGAGCACACGTGAGTTGATCGGCGACATCGACGCCTGGGTGAACAACGCGGGACTCTCGCTCGGCTACCGGCCGTTCGACGAATGCAGCGCCGAGGAGATCGACCGCATCGTCGACGTCAACCTCACGGGCACCATGAACGCGTGCCGGCTGCTGGTTCCCTACTTCACCGAACGCGGGGGCATTCTGCTTAACATCGTCGGCCGAGGATACCGGGGTGAGGCAACGCCGTTCACTGCGGCGTACGCCGCCACCAAGGCCGCCGTCGCGAGCTTGACGCGAAGCCTCGCGGCGGAAAACGCGCAGGCGGGAATCTCGATACACGGGCTCGTGCCGGGAATGGTAGCGACGGACTTCTATTCGGATATCCGGGTATCCCCCCGTCTCGAAGAGAGCAAGGACAACTGGCGCTACGCTCTGGACGCTTTCGGGGTGCCGCTCGCTGAGGTGGGCGCGCGCACGGTCGAGATCCTCGCGCAGAAGCCCGGAGCGGCGACGGGCAAGATCTACTCCTTGCTCGGTCTCGGGCGCATGCTGCGCGGAGCTGTGAAGATGACGTGGCACCGGGTCCGCGGGCGGGTGCGCTCGGAGGTGTGACCGCCGCGAGCCGGCGGAGCGCAGCAATCGTAGTGGACCTCCCCTATTGACGAAACCGGGCTTCCGACGCACATACTACTGAGGGTGAAGCTATTGGGGTGAACCGGCATATGCGTTTGTGCAGCAGCACCACGACTTGTTCGTTCTTCAATGAATCCTCCGGTTATTCGCCGGAACTCGTGCGAACGATGCGGGCTCAGTTCTGCCTCGAGGACAATCCGGCATGCGCCCGGAAGCGTGCGGCCGAACTCGTGGGTCTCGCCAACGTCCCCGACGACCTGCTCCCCACGGACCACGACCGGCTTCCGGGACTCGCATTCGGGTAGAGGTCTCGAGCAAGGCCTCGGGAAGGTCCGGCGCGGAATCTTGCGCGGGGTCTTGGGTCGTCGCCGGACGGCTAGCCGAGAGAATGCCCTCCGAACTGGTTGCGCAGAGCGGAAAGTACCTTGCCTGCGTAGCCTGGATGCCGCTCGGACTCGACGCGGAATCGCAGGGCTCCTTCGATGATCGCGGTCTCGAGCCCCATCTTCTTCGCGGTCTGGACCGTCCACTCACCCTCACCGGTGTGCCCAACGGTACCGCTCACGCCCTCGAGGTCCTCGCCTAGTTCTCGGAACGCATCGAGCAACCAGCCGACCAGCCGCGATTCGATGACGCTTCCGTTCTGGTAGACCTCAGCGACACGCGTGAGATCCAGCTCGTAGTCGGCGAGCTTCATGATCTGGAAGCCCTCGGCGATCGCCTGCATCATGCCGTACTCGATACCGTTGTGGACCATCTTCACGAAGTGCCCCGCACCGTGCCCCTCGAAGAAGCGATACCCGTCATGTTGGGCGACATCGGCGAAGAGAGCTTCGACCCGGTCGAAGACCTCCTGGCGCCCTCCGATCATCAGGCAAGCCCCGTGGCGTGCACCGGAGGGTCCTCCGCTGGTGCCGCAGTCGAGAAGGTGGATCCCGCGCTCGGACAGCTTCTCGGCGCGGGCAACAGTGTGCTCGTAGAACGAGTTGCCGCCGTCTACCACGATGTCTCCGGCTTCGAGGAGATCGGCGAGTCCGCCCTCGTCGAACAGGACCGCGTCCACCGGGGCTCCGGCCGTCAGCATCAGCCATACGACGCGCGGGTGCTCGAGGGACTCAACCAGATCGGCAAGCTCTCGTACGCCTTCGAGGCCCTGCGGCTCGAGTGCCTCTGTCTTCGCCGCAGTCCGGTTGTAGCCCACGACCCGCCACTCGTGATCGATCAGGTTCAGGGCGAGCGCCGAACCCATCTTGCCCAGGCCGACCACGCCCACCGAACCCCGACTAGGGACGGCGGCAAGGGCTTCGTCCGCCTTCCTGGGCGCTTCGAGTGTGTCCGGCGGATAGGTGTCGAGAGGCACCGCGCCTTCCTGCCAGGCCTGGAGTATCGGGTCGATGAACTTCCACATCTCGCGGATCTCTTCCGTCGACACGAACAGGGTCTGATCGCCCCTGATCGCGTCGAGCAGTAGGCGCGCGTACTCCTCGACATACTGGGCCTTCTCCTCGCGCTCGTAGAGGAAGAAGGTGAACTCGCGCTCCTCGACCTCGTCTTCGAAACCCGGACGTTTGGCCCAGAACCCGATCTTGATCGCATCGTTCGGTTCGAGCACGAAGCGGACGCGGTTCTTGTAGTGTTCCGCCCGATCGCACAAACACGGGTGGGGATGGCGGAAGCTGACCGATATCTCCTTGCAGACCTCTCCCATGCGCTTTCCCGACTCGAGCGTGACGGGCACCCCGGCCCATCTCTTTCCCCTCAACTCCATGCGAAGTTTGAAGTACGTCTCAGTCTGCGAATCCGAAGAAACACCTTCTATGCTGCGAAAACCTTCGTACTGCGCCCTATACGTGCTGCGCGCGGCTTCTTCGGCGGTCATCGGTCGCAACACCTCGCGCACCGCCCTGGCCCTCGCCTGCCGAATAGCGGCGGGGCCGCGGGACGTCGGCTGGTCCATCGTGACGAGGGCGAGCATCTGCAGCAGATGGTTCTGTCCCACGTCGCGAAGCGCCCCGAGGCCGTCATAGAACGCGCCGCGCTTCTCGGCACCGATCGTCTCGAGCAGGCGGATGTCGATGCGTTCGATGGCACTTCGGTCCCAGGCCATCTCGAAGAGGTTGTTCATGAACCGGAAGTTCACGATGCCCTGCAGCATCTCCTTGGCGAGGTAATGGTCGATGCGGTAGATCTGCTCCTCGCGAAAGAGAGAACCCAACAGCTCGTCGAGGTCGTTCGACGTCTCGACATCCTTGCCGAAGGGCTTCTCCACGAGGACGCGCGTCCATCCCGTGAGGTCGCTGCACGCGTCAGTCAGCCCGCTGGCCGCGAGCCGCTCGAATATGGCGCGGTAGAACTTGGGGGGCACGGCCAGGTAGAAGAGCTTGTTGGCACACAGGCCCCACTCGTGGTCGATGCGCTTGAGCTGCTCCGCGAGATGCACGTACGCTTCGTCGTCATCGAACGTCCCTTTCGCGTACTCGTAGAGGTGCAGGTAAGCGGTGACGTCGGCGTGCGGCGCATCGGGGTACAGCTCACCCATGATGCCCCGGATGTGTTCGCGCAGCTCGCGGTCGTGCCAGTCCCTGCGTGAGAACCCGACCACGCGGAACTTGTCGGGAAGCATCCCTTTGCCGAGCAGGTGGTACAGCGACGGAACGACCTTGCGCGCCATGAGATCGCCGGTCGCGCCGAAGACCACGAGGATGGTAGGCGTGTTCGGCTCCAACGGGCCTCCTCACTCAGGGCACTACTCATGTGTGTTCCCCAACGCGAAAGCCCCTGGAGCGCCCCCGGCGACTACGGCTGCGGGGTTATCACCGTCTGGCCGCCCATGTAGGGCTGCAGCACCTCGGGCACATCCACGCTTCCGTCCGCGCGCTGATAGTTCTCGAGCACCGCAACGAGCGTGCGTCCGACGGCGAGTCCGGAACCGTTGAGCGTGTGTGCAAGCCGCGAACCCTTGAACTGACCTGGACTGCGATACTTTATCGCCGCTCGCCGCGCCTGGAAGTCGGTGCAGTTCGAGCAGCTCGAGATCTCCTTGTAGTCGTTGTAGCTCGGCAGCCACGCCTCGATGTCGTAGGTCTTGGCCGCTGCGAACCCCATGTCCCCGGTGCAAAGAACGATGGTCCGGTAGGGCACGCCCAGGAGTTGCAGGACCCGCTCCGCGTCCGCCACCATGCCCTCCAGCTCGTCGAACGAGGTCTCGGGCGTCGCGAACTTCACGAGTTCGACCTTGTCGAACTGGTGCACGCGGATCATCCCGCGCGTGTCGCGGCCTGCCGCGCCGGCTTCCTCGCGAAAGCACGGCGTATATGCGCAGTAGTGCAGCGGGAGTTCGTCGGCCTCGAGGACCTCGTCACGGTGGAGGTTCGTGAGCTGCACCTCGGCGGTCGGGATCAGGTAGAGGTCCTCGGAAGTCTTGAAGAGGTCGTCCTCGAACTTCGGGAGCTGTCCGGTCCCGGTGAGCGTTGCGACGTTCGCGAGCGCCGGCAGGGACCACTCGCGATACCCGTGCTCGGCGTGAGTGTCGAGCATGAAGTTGATGAGCGCGCGATTGAGACGCGCTCCGTCACCGCCGAGGACCACGAAGCGTGATCTCGCGAGCTTCACTCCTCGCTCGAAATCGATCGCACCGAGCTCGGGCCCCAGGTTCCAGTGCGCCTTGGGCTCGAAGTCGAACTCTCGCGGCGTCCCCCAGTGGCGAACCACCACGTTGGCGGTCTCGTCCGGCCCGAGCGGGACGCTCTCGTGGGGGATGTTCGGACTCGTCATCAGCAACTCGTTGACCTGCGCCTCGACCGCTTCGAGCTCGGCGCCGAGTTCCTCGATGGCCTCGTTGATCCCGCGGACCTCGTCCTTGGCGACGTCGGCCTCTTGGCGCTGACCGGCCTGCATGAGCTCGCCGATGCGTTTGGAGGTCTCGTTGCGCACCGCCTGACGCGACTCGACCTCACCGATGAGTTCGCGCCTGCGCGCGTCCAGCTCCAGAAAACGCCGCGGGTCCCAGCTCTCGCCGCGCGCTTCCATCGCGGCAGTGACTGCCTCGATGTTCTCTCTCACGTACTTCGCGTCGAGCATGGAGCTCCTCCTCGGCGACAACCGGCTCGCTGCAGGTAGTGTAGCGGAACCGCCTCGTGTGGCATGCTTGTGCATAGGCGTGGATTGGAGGACGCATGCCTGTTCATCTGACTCTCGGAGACATCACCGCATTCGAGTCCGACGCGATCGTGAACGCCGCCAACTCACACCTGGTCCCCGGCGGCGGGGTGTCCGGCGCGATCCACCGGGCCGGAGGCCCGACGATCGCCGAAGAAGGCGCAGCATGGGTGGCGGAACACGGACTCGTGCCGCCGGGCGGGGCGGCGATAACGACGGCGGGAAACCTGCCGGCGCACTACGTGGTACACGCAGTGGGGCCCATGTGGCACGGCGGCACGGAGGGAGAGGCCGAGCAGCTCGCCTCGGCGTACCGCTTGGCGATCGAGCTCGCCGACTCCAAGGGACTGCGCACCATCGCCTTCCCGAGCATCTCGACAGGGATCTTCGGCTATCCGGTGGGACTCGCGGCGCCAGTCGCGCTTCGCGCTGTCAAGAACGCTCTCGCCACGACCCGGATCACGTCCGACGCGACATTCGTGCTGTTCGACCAGGCGACGTACGATGCGTACGCGGAGGCCCTCGGCGGGCTGGAGAGCAGCGGATCACCCACGAGCGACTAGGACGGACGGCCGCTGTTCGCATGCGACAGCGCGGCGCCGTACGCACCCACGATCTGGCACTCGTCGGGCAGGAGAATCTCTCCGCCGAAGCCCAAACGCACCAACTCGACCATCGCCGGGTTCTTGGCGACACCGCCTGCGAAAACGAGCGGCCCTTGTGCGCCAATGCGTTTGAGTGAGCCGAAGACTCGCTTGGAGATCGAATCGTGGAGTCCGCGTGCGATGCGGCCACGATCTTCGCCACGGTGAACGAGCCCGGTGACCTCACTCTCGGCGAACACGGTGCACATCGACGAGATCTGCACCCCGCTATCGGCGGCGAGCGCGGCCGCGGCCAACTCCTCGAGCGTGAAGCCGAGGGCGTTGGCCATGACTTCGAGGAACTTGCCGGTGCCGGCGGCACATTTGTCGTTCATCTCGAAGTCCGCGACCGCACCACCGTCGTGTAAGGCGATCACTTTCGTGTCCTGGCCTCCGATATCGAGAACCGACGCAGCGCCGGGAAAGAGTTCCGATGCCCCTCGCGCGTACGCCTTGATCTCAGTGACGACCGGACAACCGAGCGTGTCGCGCGCCACGTGGCGGCCGTATCCGGTGGCGACCACTGCGTCATGGCCCCGTTCCAGGAAATCCCGGTAGGCCGCGGCGGGGTCGAATCCGGAATCTGCGACCTCGTACGCGACGATCCGGTCGCCCTCGAGCCATACGGCATCGACTGTCCGAGACCCTATGTCGAGACCGAGCACACGCATGGACTCTCTCCTACAGCATCTCCAGGAAGGCTTCGACCCGGGTCGACAGTTGGCCGATGTCCTCCATCGAATAGTCGGTGTCGATCTTGAGCATCGGCAGCCCCGCTTCCTTCGCGGCTCGCTCCACGAACTCGGCCTCGATCTGATACGGACCGCAGAACTGCAGGGAGTAGTGCAAGATGCCGTCGGCACCGTATTCCTTGGCCATCTCGATCACGTCGTCGCAACGCCCCTCGTTGGGGGTGAAGCAGGCGCAGTTGATGTCAAGGTACTTGTCGGCGATCGCGTCGAGCATCTCGTCGATCGTCGCGTCTTCGGCGAGTTCTGGGACGAGCTTGGTGTAGTAGCGGGAGCCGGTGCAGACCTCCTCCTGCACCACCACACCACCTGACTTCTCGACGATGTCGTGGATCTTCCAGTTCGGGATCGCCATTGGTGTCCCGGTGATCAGCACACGCTTGGCGCCCTTCGGTGCGGCGCCCTCGCCCGCGGCGACGCGCTGGTCGAGCTCGTCGGCGATCTTGTTGACCATCTCGGTGAAGCGCGGGACGTCGTCGTAGAAGGCGACCTGCACGGCGAGGAGCGCGTCCTTGCCGCTGATGGCAACGGGGTCGGCCTTGCGCGCCTGGGCGACTCGCTGAAGCGCGCGGCGCTTGTCGTTGACTTCCTTGATGGCGGTACGGAGCGACTCGGCGGTCATCCGGTTGCCCGTCAGCTCCTCCATCTTCTCCGCAAGTCCGCGTATCTCCTCGCGCCAGAACGCCTTGTCCTTCTCGCGCTTCATCTGCGGCAGCTCCATGACCCACACGTTGTGCAACTCTGCGAGAAGCTCGTACGCCTTCTTCTTGCCGTCACAGGTCGTCTCTCCGATGACGAGGTCCGCCTCTTGGATGTACGGGCAGACCTTGCCGAGCTTGAATCCCATAAAGGACTTGACCAGCGCACACGTATTGCGGGGCATGATGCGCTCGACTTCGTCGAATGCGAATTCGGCACCCGAGCACAGCCCAACGCTCCAGGCACCATGAGCGCGAACGATCTCCTCGGGCACGTAGAGACAGAACGTCCCGACTACTTTGCCGCCTTGCGCGCGGAAGTCGTCGAGCTCCTTTACGCGCAGACCGTGGATCTCGCTGATGACGAAGTCGAAGTACTTCATGCCCTCCGGGCGGTCCTTCTGGCGCACGTACGCGTCCTTGTACAACGTGCCCACCGCGCCGAGCAATGCGTCGTGCGCCTCCAAATCCAACCCCAGCTCTTCCCACATGGGACGGTAGTCCACTGTCTCGCTCATTCTTCCTCCTGGCGATGCGGGTTGCCGTGCGATTCATAATACACGCCTATAGTTCTCTTGCGCCAGCCTTATGCTCGGGAATGCCGGCCGCCCGGGCGGCTTTCGTGCCCGTACGGCCCCGGCATGCTATGCGCAACCGAGAGTCGGGCGCGCCCTCCTCGGCCGTCCGGGTGGTCTATACTTGACGCGGCAGCGCCACCGTTCGAGGGGACGTGACGGGAGACGCGATGGAGGACTTTGGGGGGACGGGAGACAGCGAGGCTCGGAGGCTGGCTGCTGAAGACGAGCGGCGCCATCGCACGTATGCCACCCTCGGCACCGTGCTCCTCCTCATCCTGGTGCTGATCGTGATCCTGATCTTCTGGCGCTCGTGCTCCTCGGAGGACACGGATGCGGACATCACGAGCGGCGAAGCCGTGATCGAGAGCGTGCCCGGTCTGGACCGGGTGGAGAACGCGGTGGCGATCTGGGTCCGGCCGGGTGAGGACGTTGACGAGATCCTGTCACGCACCGGCCTTGGCGGCGCGAAGGTCGTGGATCTGGGAGAGGGCACGTATGTAGTGGGCGTGCCGGAAGGCGATGCGGAGGGGATCGTCGAAGCGCTCAAGTCCGACCCGGGGCTGTTCGATGCCGGATACCTCTTCGCCGAGGAAGGCCGGGAATCCACCACGACCGCGCCCTGACCGCTCAAGATGCGCGTCGGCCCCGCTGACGATTCCCCGAGCTAGCCCGAGCGCTTCTCGCGCACTTCGACCCCGCGCTCGGCGAGCACGGTGAGGACAGCGTCGATCGCCACGTCGATGGCGGCCTCCACGGGGGCCGAGAGGCCTATCGTCAGCTCGGCGGGCGCCATGTCCTCGACCTGGATGCCCACGCACTCGGCCTCGGGCCGAACGCCGATCAGTTCCGCGGCCTCCAGCACGTCCACGAACCGGGTGTCGTGCAGGGAATGCCTCACTTGATTGGGAGCGATGTCTTCCGGTGACAGGCGCACAACCGTCCCGGCCTCGTGGCCGGTCCCGTCCACGGCATCGACCACGACCACGAAGTCGAACTCCCGAAACAGGTTGAGGATCGTCATGCCCATCGTGCCCGAGTCCGTGATCTCGACGGTGGCCGGGAATTCGTAGCGAGCATGAAGCTCCTCTACCACCCGGCAACCGACGCCTTCGTCCCGCATCAGGACGTTGCCGATTCCCATCACGAGAATGCGCTCGCTGCCGGTCTCCATGTGCGGCGGGTCACGCCCTCGGGGCGCGCGGGTAGCTGCCGAGGACCTTCACCGTACGCAGCTTGAGACGCAAGCAGTTCAGGGCCGTGGCCACGGCAGCGTCGTCTTGATGGCCCTCTAGATCCACGAAGAACATGTATTCGCCAAGGACCCGTTTCGTCGGACGGGACTGTATCTTCGTGAGGTTGATCTCCCCGTACGCGAACTCAGACAGGATCATGAGCAAAGCGCCCGGCTTGTCGCGGTGTAGGAAGAGCGCAAGTGAAGTCTTGTCGTCGCCGGTGCGCTCGGGATGCGAGCGGTCGACGACCACGAATCGCGTCTTGTTGTCGGCGTAGTCCTCGATGGAATCGGCAAGGACCTCCCCGCCGTAGCGTTCGGCAGCCAGTCTCGTTCCTATCGCGGCCGTGCCCTGGTGGGCCACGGCGTACTCCACGGCTTCGGCGGTGGAGTTCGCGGCCACTACCTCGGCGTTCGGGAGGTTGTGCGCAAGCCACTTCCGGCATTGTGCCGTTGCGTGCGGGTGGCTCACCACCTCCTTGACGTCTCGCAACGCCGTCCCTGGGGCGGTGATGAGTGTGTGCCGTATCTCGAGTACCGCTTCACGGCTTATCGTGAGGTCCGTGTCGAACGCGAGCGCGTCGAGTGTGGCGTTAACACTGCCCTCGACGGAATTCTCGATGGGGACGATGCCCGCATCGGCGCGTCCGGCACCCACGATCGAGAAGACCTCCTCGATCGAGGGGCAGGGTACCGGCTCCAGGTCCTCTATCCCCAGCGAGAGCAGCGCCTCCTCGGAAAAGGTCCCCTTGGGCCCCAGATACGCGTACCGCGCCATACTCAGATCTCCTCCCCGCTCGAGGTCTCGCGCACAGCGGCGTGCGTCCACGGCGACCGGACGCGGTCTTTGCCGCTGTCCTTGGCATGGTACAGGGCATCGTCGGCGAGGCGAAGGAGCGAGTCCTTGTCTTCGGCATGTGTCGGGTAAGTCGCGAGCCCGATGCTCACGGTGATGTGCTGGTTCCGGACGCCTTCCGCGTCCGGGAACTCATGGTCGGCCACCGCCTCCCGCACCTTCTCGGCCACCACGAACGCCCCCGCGGCGTCGGTCTCGGGAAGCACGATGGAGAACTCCTCGCCGCCGTAGCGGGCCACGACGTCCACTTCACGCGTGGTCGCGACGAGCACGCGAGCGAGCTCGGCCAGCGCCACGTCGCCCGCGAGGTGACCGTGGGCGTCGTTGAAGCGCTTGAAGTCGTCGGCGTCGATCATGAGCAGGGAGAGGTCCTTGCGATAGCGGCGAGCGCGCTCGACTTCCTCGTCGAGCCGTTGCTGCAGGTAGCGGTAGTTGTGCAGGCCAGTGAGCTCGTCGGTGATGGCGAGGCGGCGTGTGAGCTTGTAGAGCTCGGAGTTCTCGACCGCGACAACGAGTTCGCTGGCTACCGCCTGGAGAACGAGCCTGTCCTCCGCCGAGAGAGAATCGATCGCCCCGGGGTTCGAGCAGAAGACCACCATCATGTGTTCGTGCGTAAGTATCGAAACGCATGCGGCGTGCTTGTCTTGCGGCCCCGTCCCCTCGAGGGCGTTCAGGTCCGCAATCGGCGTCTTCAGTCTCGAAGGGGACATGCCCGCGCTTGCGGTGAACAGCGTCTCCGACTTCTGCTGGTCGATGACGAATATCGCGCAGTCGTCCACATCGAGGACCTTCATGAGGATGTCCAGCACCAACGGTCCCACCCTGTCGAAATCGAGGGAAGAGTGGATGATCTCGGTGATTTGCGACACCGCCTGGAGCTCCGCTACGCGCCTCTGGAGCTGTTCGTACAGTCTCTCCTTCTCGCGCGTACCCTCCTCGATCTGATGCTCCCTGCGCCGCGTGCGCTCCGACCACATGAAGGACACGAAGCCCACGAGCATGATAGCCGCGGTCTTGACGCCGACGAACCCGAGCGCGAACCAATCGGCCGGGGCATCGACAAGGACGTGACTCGCCGCGTAGATCAGGGCCGCCCCCGCCGTGACGGCCACGGCGTACCGGCGGGAGACGATGAAGCTATAGAACACGGGGATGGCGAGCAGCGCCGGGAAGATCGGGTCTTCGAAGGTGTGCAGTCCGACGGAAAGGAGACCGAGGGCTAGCAGGTCGAACGGGATCGCCCACAGAAGCACAGTCCAGGCGCTCGCCCTTCCGAGTCGCAGAGCGATCATACCCGCGGCGCTCGAGCCGGCGAAGAGGATAGACCCCGCAGCCAGCCACGGGGTCGCAAAGGGCTGCGGCTCGGACGCCGCGATGCCCAGGGTCAGGGCCAGCAATGCCAACAGCACGATCCGGGCCGCTCCGTATGTTCGTCTGGTGCTGTCGTCGAGGTCCCTCGGCGCCACGCCGCGCGTCATCCGCACTCCCCTCACGCATGCCGTCTCCGACAAGTCCGCAGGTCTGGCACACTGTGGCACTATAGTGCCACGCGCACCCTGGTGCGTCGAACAGGTGAGCCCCGTCCGGCCGGTCGCACGGCGCGTGCCGGACGCTGCGGAAAGGTCGGCCGTGGACTCTGACACGATCAAGCGGTTGCTCGAAGCGGTCGCCTCCGGGGAGCTTGCCCCCGCTGAAGCATTCGACCGGCTGGAAGGCTTTCCTTTCTCGGACCTCGGAGACGCGAAGGTCGACCATCACCGGGCTGTGAGGTGCGGATTCGCCGAGGTCGTCTTCTGCGAGGGCAAGACCCCGTCGCAAGTCCGCAGGGTCACGAAAGAGTTGCTCGACAAAGGAGACGTCCTGCTGGCTACGCGTGCGACCGCATCGCACTTCCAGTCGGTGGCGCAGATCGCTTCCGACGCCCGCTACTTCGAGGACGCGCGACTGATCGTCGTGGACCGTCGCGAATCCCCTCCGTCCCACGGACACGTCGTCGTGGCTTCCGGCGGGACCGCCGACACGCCGGTCGCCGAAGAAGCCGCGATCAGCGCGGAGGTCATGGGCAACCGGGTCACCAGGTTGTACGACGTGGGGATCGCCGGCGTGCACCGCTTGCTCGCGCACCGCGCGACCCTGAGCGACGCCAACGTGATCGTCGCCGTTGCCGGCATGGAAGGCGCCCTGCCGTCCCTGATCGCCGGACTCGTCTCCGTCCCGGTCGTGGCAGTGCCGACGTCTGTGGGGTACGGGGCGAGCTTCGGCGGAGTAGCTGCGCTGCTCACCATGCTGAACTCGTGCGCCTCCGGGGTCGGCGTCGTGAACATCGACAACGGGTTCGGCGGCGCCGCCCTCGCCAGCCGCATCAATCATGCTGCGTGCGAGCACGCCGGAGAGCCGGACGGCGACCCCCCCGGCGAGGCGTCCGGCTCGTGAACGCCCACTTCGACTGCGCCTCCGGCGTCTCCGGCGACAAGCTGCTCGCCGCCCTCATCGACGCCGGCGCCCCGCTCGACGGCGCGCGCGAGGTCCTCGGCAGGCTCGGCGTGGGCATGACCCTCTATGCCGAAGACGTCGTGCGCGGAGGCGTACGCTCGCTTTCCACGCGTATCGAAGCACCCGCCGACCCGCAGCGCCGGACGTGGGCCGACATCGAGAAACTCATCGCCGAGGCAGCCCTGGCCGAGCCGATCTCGCGCCGCGCGCGGGCGATATTCTCCCGTCTCGCCGATGCCGAGGGCGAGGTGCACGGGATTCCTGCGGTCGACGTGCACTTCCACGAGGTCGGTGCGGTCGACGCCATCGGGGAGATCGTCGGAGTGTCCTGGGCGCTCGACGCGCTCGGCGTCACCCGCGTGACGGCTTCGGCGATCGCGGTAGGGCATGGCGTCGCCGAGTCCGCGCACGGCCGGCTCCCCGTCCCCGCGCCCGCCACAGCGCTGCTGCTCCGCAACGCCCAGGTGACTGCGGGTCTCGACGAGAGCGAACTCACCACCCCTACGGGGGCAGCCATCCTGGCCGAGATCGTCGATGCCTTTCTTGCGTTCCCCGACATGACGCTGCGCCGTGTCGGCCACGGCGCCGGGGACAGGGAGACCGCACTCCCCAATGTCGTCCGCGTGTTCCTCGGCGATCCGGGCGAGGTAGAAGTCCGGGACGGCGCGCCGGACGACCTGGCCCAGGAGAGTGTCGTCCTGCTCGCCACCAACATCGACCACCTCACTGCCGAGGAGGCCGCCTTCGCTGCCGAGGAGCTACGCGGCGGCGGCACGCTCGACGTGTGGATGACGCCCGTGCACATGAAGAAGGGACGTCCGGGCCTGGTCCTGGAAGCGCTCGTCACGCCGGCAAAGGCGGGTACCGCCGCAGCCGAGGTCGTGCGTCTGACGGGTACGCTCGGCGTGCGCGTCTCCCCCACGGTGCGTTTCGCAGCCCCGCGCGAGGTCGTGCGCGTGGACACCCCCTACGGCCAGATTCGCGTCAAGCTCGCCAAGCTCGGCGGCTCTCTACGTGCACGCGCCGAGTACGAGGACTGCGCGCGAGCGGCGCGTGAGCACTCCGTGCCGCTCAGGAAGGTTGCAGGCCGCGCCGAGCAGGAGGCGCTCGACGCCCGAGAGAGCTGAGCGCCGCTGTGCACGCGCCTCGGCCACCGCGCGCTCGCGCGCCACGCGCGAGGCGGCCTTACGCCACTCTGAACCTGTCGGTGCTCCCGGCGCCGGCATCGCCGCCTTCACGTACCACGAACCCTTCCGCCTCGAGCTCACCAAGGACGCGGCGCGCTTCTTCGGCGGACAGATCGATCCGTTCGGCCAGTAAGGCGGGGGTGACGGAGCCCGCCGCGTCTACCAGGGCGTTCAGCGCACGCGCCCGCTTCTGCCTCCACGAGCCCTCGAACCGGCTTTGGCGGTAGTGGTGCGCGCTCCGCCGGGCAGGATTCGCGTGAAGCTTCTTCACGTGCGCGCCGTAGTCCATGAGCGCGTACAGCCACTCGCGAGGGTTGCCCGAGTCCATCACGGCTTCGTAGACGGGTCGCAGCTCGGCATCGGTCACCGCGGCTTCCCCGGGGAAGAACTCGTGCAGCAGCGCCGCTCGCACGTTCGTCTCGATGTAGACTCCCGGCGTGCCGTACGCGAACGCAGCGACTCCGGCGGCAGTCACCGGGCCGACGCCCGGCAGGCGCAGAAGGTCGTCGGCCGACTCCGGCACCCGTCCTCCGTGTTCGCGCGCGATGGACTGCGCCGCCCGCTTGAGAGCGACCGCCCGCCGGTTGTAGCCCAGCCCTCGCCACTCGCGCAGCACCTGCTCCAGCGGCGCAGAGGCCAGACTGCCGACATCGGGGAACGCCTGCACGAAACGCTCATACGCCGGAGCCACGCGAGCCACCTGCGTTTGCTGCAGCATGACTTCGCTCACCAACACGAGGTACGGGTCCGCTGTCTCGCGCCACGGCATCGACCGGCCGTGCTCGCGGTAGTGTGCCCATACACGGGGCACGAACCGCTGCACCCGGGCCCGGGAAAGGTCCGGCTGTCGGCGAGGCGACGAGTCGTGGGTGTCTTGCTGCTTCCGTGGCACCTGGCGCGACCTTCTTCGGCGATGAATCGTCTCGAACGGTACGGCGTCGGCCGCGGCGGGGCAAGCGTCGTCCAGGCACCGCGCTAGCCGAAGAGCGCGACCCCAGCGAACGTGGCGCCGTTCATGGCGATCCAGGCAGCGTTACTGATCCACACCACGGTGTGCCTGCCGAAGACTCCGTATGCGGTCCACACCATCGACATCAGCAGGGCGGCACCTACCGTGACCTCGCTGAAGCCGGACGCGTTGTGCGAGGTCCATATATGGAACAGCTGCGGCAGAGCCGTCAGCGGATTGAGTAGTCCCAGACCGAGAACGGCCCGGTCCACGTGGGGGCGAAGTACGTCCTTGCTCATGTCTCCCTGTATCCCGATCGCGAGTGACGAACGTGCAATGAGAGCGGAGTATCAGGCCGTGCGCGACACTGCGCAAGCCCGGCGGGGACCGCCGTCACCCAAGCGTTACATGGCGGCATTTCGGGAGGTGAAACATTCGGAAAGCGAATGGTGCCGGGCGCACCTATCCGTGTCTGATGTAGTAACGACAGTGGCGCGACTTGGGGCAGTCCACGGGCACCTCGGCGCGGGGGAAGTTCCACAGGTCCCCCTCGACGAAGCACGAGCACGTGATGCGCTTTTCTTCGGCCTTGATGCGCACGTTGTCGGCGTCTTCGGGGTGAGGCATCTCGCGCCACCATGTGCACTTGCCCTTTATGGCCGTGAAAGCGTCCACGTCGCCGTCCTGCCCCGAAGGTCCGATGGTCTCCCCGCTGCGTGCTTACCACTTTCGTACCCGGTCGACAACGCACCGTGACCGTGCGCTACGATGTGGGCCGGCCGTCCGAGGGAGGCATTCATGCCACAGGAGATGCTCCGCGTAACCGGATTGCGCAAGGACTACGGGGAACTGGAGGCCGTCAAAGGCATCGAGTTCTCCGTACAAGCGGGCGAGGTGTTCGCCCTCATCGGCCCCAACGGAGCCGGGAAGACCACGACGCTCAGGATCGTCGCCACGATACTGCGCCCGACCGCGGGAAGCGTCACGGTCGCGGGTCTCGACGTGGCGGACCAACCGGCGAAGGTCAGAGAGACGATCTCGTACCTGCCCGAGGAAGCGGGAGCTTACAAGAACATGACCGGGGAGGGCTACCTGCGCTTCGTGGCCGATGTCTTCTACGAAGACAGGAGGCGGCGTGCCGAAGCACTCGCCCGCGGGTTGGCCCTCGCCGACCTGGGCGACCGCATCAAGGACAAGTGCGGTTCCTACTCGAAGGGGATGACCCGCAAGCTGCTCTTAGGCAGAACGCTCATGACACAGCCCAGACTGGCGATCCTCGACGAGCCCACGTCCGGCCTCGACGTCCTCAACGCACTCGAGGTGCGTGATTCGATCAAGACGTATGCGAGATCGGGTTCGGCCGTGCTCTTGTCCAGCCACAACATGCTCGAGATCGAGTACCTCTCGGACCGCGTGGCGCTCATCCACGAGGGCCGCATCGTAGACTCGGGGACTGCGCCGGACCTCAAGGAGCGCTACTCGGCCAACAGTCTCGAGGACGTGTTCGCGGAGGTGGCCCGATGAGACGGTTCCTCGTGCTCGTGCGCAAGGAGATCCGAGAGCTCCTGACCCCGCAGATGCTCGTTCCCCTGCTGATGATCGTGGCGGTTTTCATGTTCATCGGCAACGTAGTGGAAGGCGAGATGGACCAGGAGGACGCCGCGCAGCGCGTGGGAGTGATCGACCTCGACGGTTCTGAGCTGTCCGCCCGCATGACCGGCGTCCTGTCCGAGAGCGGCTTCCAGGTGGTCGATCTCGAGAGTGCCGACGCCGAGCGGATTGCCGAAGAACTGCTCGCGCGCGACCTTACATATGGCCTCATCGTCCCCGAGGGCTTCGAATCGAGCGTCCAATCCGGACAAGTCGCGACCGTCGAGACCTACGGCGTCGTCCGCAGCTTCTCTTTTGCCGCCCTCGGTCAAGCCGAAGCGCTCAACCGGGTCGTATCGGCGGTCAGCGAGTCGGTCTCGGTCCAGCTGGTCTCCCAGGGTATGCCAGGCGTCGACCCTGCGGTCGTGAACCAACCGGTTCAAAACGTCGAACACGTCGTGGTCGGCGAGTCGGAGGCCCAAGTCCCCGTGAGCGCCGTCTACGGGTTCATCACCAATCAGACCACGCTCATCCCGATTGTGCTCTTCATCGTGATCGTGTTCGCCTCGCAGATGATTGCGACGACCATCGCTTCTGAGAAAGAGAACAAGACGCTCGAGACGTTGCTCGCGTCGCCGGTGAGCCGCACCTCACTGGTGATGTCAAAGATGGTCGCCGCAGGGACTGTGGCGTTGGCGTCGGCGGCCGCATACATGGTGGGGCTGAACTCGTACATGACCGGCCTCACCGGAGGCGCGGTCGGAGGGCCCTTCGGAGGAGCTGAAGGCACGTCATCCGCGATAGAGGCACTCGGCCTGGGCCTGTCGACGATCGACTGGCTCCTACTGGGCGCAACGCTGTTCGTGTCGATCCTGGTCGCCCTGTCCCTCTCCGTCATCCTGGGCGCATTCGCGGAGAACGTGAAGGCGGTCCAGTCGCTGCTGGGTCCCCTGATGATCCTGGTGCTGATCCCGTACTTCCTGACGATGCTGACCGACATCGAGTCCGCCAGTCCCGCGCTACGCACGTTCGTGATGGCGATACCGTTCGCGCATGCCTTCACCGCCGCACCCAACCTGTTCCTTGGGCGCTATTCGGCCGTCGTCCTGGGCATCGCCTACCAGGCTCTGTGGCTGGCGGGGCTGGTATTCGCGGCCGCGCGCATCTTCGCTTCTGACCGCATACTCACGATGAAGCTCTCGCTGAGGAGGTCCCGCACGTAGCGGGCGGGCTCAGTCGGGCAGCTTTCCCATGTTGTGGTCTTTGATCTCAGAGATCGAGAACACACCGCCCATGAAGAGAAGCCCCTGCACGAAGCCGATCCAGCGGTGGGTCTTCTGCCACCGGTTCTGTCGGACGAAACCTTCGATCTGGGTGCACATCCAGCAGGCATGGTTGAGCGCGTCGAACTTGGCGCCCCGGTAGATGGTGCCCCCGATCTTCTGCTGGATGTATTCGTACGCAACGGCGCAGTAGCCGAGGTCTTCCAGGATCTTGCGGTAGTAGCGCACCATCGCAATGGCATGCTCGCGCGTCAGGCCATCGGGGATGTAGCGGCCTTCGTCGTTCTGGATCTCAGGCATGGACCCACCGTCCGTATATCGCCGGCGAGAGAGGTCGTTGTCGCGGGCGGGTTGCCGGCATCACCACATCCTACAACCTGCGCCCACGGCACCGCCACAGCGGGCCTGGTATGCTAGACGACATTCGGCCGCATGGCTGCGGCGTGAACATGGACATCCCCGGGTAAGCTCTGTGAGGCATGCGACAGACTGGCTCGGTCGACAGGGAGGAGCCGTCAAATGGCACCCAAAGAAGGAGACACCGTCCGCGTACACTACAAGGGCACGCTCGAGGACGGAAGCGAGTTCGATAGCAGCGAGGGTCGCGAGCCGCTCGAGTTCACGCTCGGTGAGGGTCTTGTGATATCGGGGTTCGAAGACGCGGTCAGCGGACTCGATGTCGGCGAGACCAAGACCGTCACGATCTCGGCCGACCAGGCATATGGGGAGCACTCATCCGAGGCCCTGAGAACGATTCCGCTCGATACGTTTCCCGAGAAGCCGAACCCCGGCATGGTAGTCGAACTTGCGGCCCCGGACGGGCGCCGTCTCGCCGCGACCGTGGCGGAGGTCGGCGAGGACGAGGTCACCCTTGACTTCAACCACCCGCTGGCCGGCAAGGACCTCACATTCAAGATCGAACTCGTCGAGGTCGTGGAAGACGACAAAGGCGAGTAGGGCCTACACTCCAAATCGCCCGGCGCGTTACAGCTCCCTCTGGGTGCGGCCTATCCGCTCAGCCAGACGCGTGACGGTCAGGCCGAACAGCCAGAAGAGCAGAGGGACCACGTGGAAGACGAGTCGGTTCAGGCTGTCCGACCAGCCTCTTCTTCCGGGGTGCACCGATCCGTGTACCGTGGCGACGACCGTGACGAAGATCAGCGCGGCAGACAGAACGAACGGTTGCCAGTCGTCACGGTCCGCTTTGCGGATGCTCGCCAGTGTTGCGATCATGAGCAGTATTGCAGCCCACGCCCAGAAGCTGTTCCATCCGCCCTTGTCCGTGAGGTTGACCCACGCGACCTCCACGGCAGTGCGCATCGTCTCAGTGCGAAGCACATAGGTCACGGCGACCGCGAGCACCATTCCCGCGCCAAGAGCCCCGAACGCCCACGCCGGCCGTCGCCATCTGGACTCCGCGCTCAAGCGCCGTGACACAACTACCGATCCGGTCCCGAACCCCGCCGAGACCAGGAGCAGGGCCACGTACGTCGTCGCGGACACCCGCTCGCCCACCGCATACAGTCCCTCGTTCGCTACGAGGACCGCCAACGTCACCGCGAACGGGACGAGCGAAACTGCATAGTACATGCCCGTGGCCCTGCCGTCGATACGACGCAGCAGCAGCAGCAAGCTGCACAAGCCGTGGACCACGAACGCATATGCGAGCCCGTCCGGGCGCGTGAGGATCACGCCTGCCGAAGAGAGGCCGGCGACGACCGCCCAGACCTCAGAACCTCCGTGCTCGCCCTTGTCAAACCAACGACTCGCCTCGACCAAAGCAAAGGTACCAAGAAGCAGGTAGAGTGCGGTCGGGATGTGCGAGTGCACGTGTATCGACTGCCACACGAAGGGCGCAAGGCTGACCATGAGCAAGATGACGATACCCGTCACGACGACCCGTGTTTCGCGCCTCCGGGGCAGGGTCATGGTTCGCATCAACGCGTAACCGAGAAGGAGCACCACATTGAGCGCGAAGATCAGGTACGGCAGGAAGGTCCACTCTCCGCCGAAGAAACGATGCGCCGCGTGAACGGAGGGCAATACGAGGCTGCGCCATCCGAACTGAGACGCCGTGAGGCCGCCCGTCGCCCAGAGTCTCCAGCCGCTGAGTTCGTATCCGAGCCAGCTGTCGTTTGTGAAGAGCGTGATGCCAGAGGCTGAAGCGCCCACCGAGACGATCCAAACACCCACTAGGAACAGCAGGTCACCAATGTCGAGCCGTACGTCCCTCGGCCACAGGGAGCGTCTTGCGGCGACTCTCGCGACGACGTAGAGCAGGATGACCCATGCGGCCAGCGCGGGCACAACCGTCATCCGCCACCACACCGCACCGACGGTCATCGTCACGAGCGTGACGAGACTCCAGCCCAGTACTCCGAGAGGCAGCATACACAGTCGGTAGCCCCACGGACCAAGGAGATCCCGCACGCCCAACAGACCGACCGCGCCCGCGAGGGTCGAGGCCATCACCACCGCCACTCCCGGGGTCATGGCGCCACCCCCTCGTCCGGCGCCAATGATGCCGCAACCACGTAGATGTTGCGGGCGGGCCAGTCGCGGTACAGGACGACCAAGCTTTCGGGCTGATCGGCCCGCACGGCATGCACGGACATGGGGTACTCCGTTACCCTGCCCTCGTCTTCAAAACGCTCGATGGTTTCATCAGACAGGATGGCAAGGTACTCACGAACCTCGGGCTCGACGCCGGTGGCCGACTCGATCTGGCCCGGATCCGGAGACGGCCGAAGACCCTTGGGAACGCGCCTCACGTCGGGCGGTGTCGTGCCCCGCAATTCCGAGAGGTCCTCAGGAATCACGATCCTGGCAATCCTTCCGCCTCCGCTGACATCGTACGCCGCGTACGCGACGGTCGTCCCCACTAGCACAGGCATCCCGGACTCATATGACTCCGGGATGATGAACCTCAGGACCGCCCCGAAATCGTCCCCGCTCATCTGGGGCATCCACGGCACCCACCACGGCGGCTTCGCGCGGTCCTCGGGATCGAACGGGTTCTCCGCTCGGGCGATGTCGCCGCCCAGCCAGACGACGGTAGCGACAAGAAGCGCCCCAAGGAGCACCACGTCTATGACTCGCCTCAATACACCCCTCCCGCGTCGGACTCGACACGAATGCTACCAGAGCATCGGCCCACGAGCCGCAGGAGAAACAGGTCGCTCCATCTCCTCGCCCCGGGCGTCGGGTCTTCGGCAGGAAGGAAGAGGGCCCCGGGTTCGGGGCCCTCTCTGTCATGTGACCTACTGCGCCCGCGCTACTTGGCGACCCAGCCGCCATCGACGGGAAACGCCGTGCCAGTGATGAAGCTCGCCTCGTCCGAGGCGAGGAAGAGCGCCGTATTCGCGATCTCGTCAGCCGTACCCCAGCGCGGGATCGCCTTGTCCTCGATGAGCTCCGTCATCTCTTGGAAGTCCTGCGTCATTCCCGTGGTGATGGCGCCGGGGCATATCGCGTTGACCCTGATCCCTTGCGGCGAGAGCTCCAGTGCCATCGACTTGGTAATGCCCACCACCGCGTGCTTCGAGGCAGTATAGGAGAGCCCGCCGGCACCTCCGACGAGTCCCGCGACCGAGGCGGTGTTGACGATCGATCCCTTGCCCTGCTTAAGCATCTCGGGGACGACCTTCTGGGAGAACATCGCGACACCTTTGAGATTGATGCCCAGCACACGGTCCCAGTAGTCCCAATCGGTGTCCATCAGACCAGCCATGTCGAGGATGCCCGCGTTGTTGCAGAGGATGTCGAGCCTTCCGAATCCGTCCACTGCGGCCTGTACCGCCGCGTCGATGTCCGCCGGGTTCGACACGTCGCCGCTCACCGCCACAGCCTTGCACCCCTCACCGTGAGCGAGACCGCAGGTCTCTTCGGCGGTATCGCCCGCGTAGTCGACCGCGACGACGTTCGCCCCCTCCTTCACGAAGCGTATGGTCATCGCGCGACCCATACCCGAACCGGCTCCAGTGACGATTGCGACCTTGCCTTTGAGCTGCCCCATGGCGCACCTCTTTCCCCCAGGCCCCGGCCGTCGTCCACGGCCGGACGCCGCTAACGAGACTGCCTCCGACGCTACCACCAGGTGGCGATTGCCTCAAGCAACGGACCACTGAGGGAAGAAGACGGCCCCGCCTGATCCGGCGAGGCCGTGTGCACTCATGGTGCGGGTGAAAGGAGTTGAACCTTCACGGGGTTGCCCCCACATGGACCTGAACCATGCGCGTCTGCCATTCCGCCACACCCGCACGATGAAGCGGAAAACAGACTAACACTCGGCACTACCTGCGTAAAGTGTTCAGGCCTTCTGCCTGGGCGAATGGAAGAGGCTGGGAGCGAAAACGGGTCGTTTCCGTTAGATTTGTTAGATAAATCGTTAGACGGAGGGCGCATCTGGCTCCTGCGCCCATTTCCAGAACTCCTTTGACTCCTTTGTGCCACGCCTGCCGTCGCTGGGACGGACCCTGCTCAGCCCGTCGAGAATCACCTTCTTCATGGCTTCGTCTGCGTGCTGGTACTTGTGCCTGATGTCTTGGAAGTTCGCTGGCCTCTCGTCATACGTCGCGCCCAAGTCATCAACTGCCTCAATGGCCCGAGTCACGACATCGGCTCGACTCTCGTCTCTGATGCACCTGTCGAACAGCGTCCCCAACAGTTCGCTGCGTTCCTCAGGAGTGAGGTGTTCCTTGAGTTGAAGGAGTGCCGCCAGCGCGGCGGGCTGGTTCTTCTCGCCGAGCGCGGGGGAGACGTACCAAGACACCACCTCCCTCGCGCAGGTCCTGGCGAACGTCGAGCCGAGCTTGGCCTTGCTTGCGCTCATAAGCGATAGACCGTCTTGCTGAATGGGCTGCTCGGGGGACGTGAGCAGAGCCGCCACCTCTGTCGCCTGTCGCTCGGCCAAGTCCTCCATGTGAGCTGGAAGTAGCCGCAGAATCTCGCTCAGGATTCCGCTGCGCTGCGCTGGCGGCTTGGATTGTGTGACCTCGAAAGCGTTCCTCACGAGCTTCGCCACTTCCAGCTCGTCCAAACCGAGGGTTGAGGCTGAGGAAAGAACCCGCTCTGGGACTAGCGGCAGCAACCAATCAAGCAACCCTGGCCTGGCCTCGTCGGAGGTGTCGGTCAGGACAGCCTCGTAGACCCCTTCATCGCTGACGAGTCTGTCCCGAAGATGCGGTGCCGACTCCTCGGCCAGCGGCAGTTGATAACCCCCGAGAGACTGCATCAGTTCCGCCACATCCCTCGGTTCCCCACTCGTGACAACGTGGTTCACTACCGCGATAGCACGCGGCCTGTCCTGGAAGTCGGGGCAGCTCAGCAAGGCTCCAAACAGCAGAGCGGACTGCTGTCCTGCCTCGGGGGACTTCGCCGCCCTGAAGTAGGCCTCCGCAGACTGGCTCAGCTCTTCAAGCACAGGCGTTAGTCCTCCATCGCCGTGAGTGTCGAGTCGCAGCACAGATAAGGACCTTCGCGCACAAATCGCCACGGCAAGGTAGTCGTCCTCAGCCATCTCCTCAGACTCGGATGCGCTTTGCAGCAGCCTTGCGAAGGAGCGAAGGACCGCTTCTGGGACGGGGTCAGCCAGAAGGGATGCAGGCATCTTCTCCAACACTGCGACCTTCGCGTTGAGGCGGGTCACGTTCATTAGCTACACCTCACCGAACGACTCGGCGAACTGAATCATCATTGCTTGGCCAACCCAAGCATCTGGCTTTTCGCCGCTAATCAAGATGCCGACAACTTCTTCATCGTCGGCGACACATGTGGCGAGTGCGGTCTTGATATCGGACTTGTCCGCGTCGAACCAGGCGGCGCGACGCGAAAGGACAGAGGCAAGCCCCCTCAAGAACCGATTGTCCATAGGTTTCTCAGGTTCCTGCGCATACCGTCCAAGCTGGGCAGCCCATGCCTGAACGAATGGACGTATGTACTCAGGCCCGAGTTCCAGCAGCATCTTCTCGGCAAGGAGGTCAGGGTCCACACGCGTGACCGACAGTTCTGGCGCACTTGCGAAGAAGCCGAGCGTCTTCGAGCACAGCTCCCCGTAGGTAGTCGGTTGCAGGCTCCGCCCCTCAGCACCGAGCAACTGAAGCAGCGCATCGAGCGCAGTGACGAAAGCCGTCGGGTTGTTGATTGCGCCAAGTCGCTCCTGAACAGCCCAGCTTAGAGCACGTGTTGTGCTTTCTGAGCCGTCCGTCCCAGACATGAACGGCCTCGCCGAGTCCACATCCCCGTCCTGCAATGCCAGCAGGAAGTCGCCCACACCTGGAAGTGCCACTTCATGGCTGGAACGACGAAGCGTGAGCCAGTCCCTCACGTCTGCGATGGTTGCCTCGCGTGCAATCTGCTTGACGAACCGCTCAAGTGCACTGTCGCCTGCGAGAGCGTCGGGTGTCAGCGAGAACTTCTCCGCATCAACCAGTGCCTGAAGCTCCGTTGGGAATCGGCTTCTCAACAACAGGAAGAGCGTCAGTTCCAGCGCATGCTCCTCGGCGAAACCCTCTGGCAGCTCTCCGCTGCCCTGCCTACGCACAACCAATGCGTACTCAGCAGCCAGCACGTTGACAAACTGCTTCACCTGGCGCGGGTTGTCCCTGAACGCTTTGGCAATCATCCACGCGATTCGGGGGTCGTCCAGTTGCGGCAGGTTGCTGCGCCGAAGCAGGTCGCCCGTGTACTCCTCAAGCTCCGCCGAGATGAACTCAGGCAGTCGAAGGCTGACATTGAAGAACTTCCGAAGGAACTCGTCATTCTTGGCGGTGTCCTTGAACCGCTTCTGCACCTGTCGCCGAATGGCATCGTCGTCGCAGGGAATCAGGAAGATGGTCTTCGAGCGGCTTCCGTCGATTGGCTTGGTTTCGAGGAACGTCTTCACTGTGGCCAAGACTTCGACTGCTTTGTCTTCGCTGACACGGTCGAGGTTGTCGAAGACGACAAGCACCCTGTCGGCCTGAGAGAAGCCCTCGCCGAGCACCCGAAGGAACTCGGATTCGAACTCGTATGGGTCCGAGTACTTCCCCTGAGAGAACGTCCGAGTCTTCGGACTCAGGATGACGGCCACAACAGCAAGACTTGCCAGAGCTGTCGAAACGCCAGCAACGATGCTGGCCACTACTGGGCCAACCTGGGCAGGAAAGACTGCGGCAACCGCTGATGCTCCGATGAAGAGGAGCAAGACCATCGCCAGCATGAACTTGCCCAGGCGGCTCTTGCCGATGCCGAATCCGAGCTTGAACTGCTGAGACAGGCTCGTCTCAATCTCGACACGCTCGTCCAGGGCGAACTGCTTCGAGTATCGCTGGTAGTCTGTGCGTCCCTGCTTGTCCATCTCCTTCAGGACCACGCGACGCAGACAGTCGTCTTGATACTTCCAGACATCAATCAAGACGGTAGGCACACCAGCCAAGGAAAGCCTCTCCCTCAGCAGGCCCACCACGCTGCTCTTCCCCGTGCCCCACTTCCCATATAGGCCGATGGTGAACGGGGTGGGACAGTCGGTGACCAGCTCCTCAAGCGTCTCTGCGACTCCGCCATGACCGAACAGGGCCTCTTCGCCCTCCGCGCCCGAGAGTGGTTCGTCCGCCAGAAGGCACAGTCGTCGGGCCGCTTCCTCTTCTGTTGCCACAGAGGTCGGCTCAGACCTCTGCTCGGGTGTCGATGTCATTCCGCCCCCCATTCTTTGCCAATCATCTTAGGCAAACGGACCGACATCGGCACGCAGACTCCTTGCGACTCCCGCAACTTGGGCGTTCCCCTTAAGCGAATGCGCACAGGAATGGAGGTCGGAGGACGTTAGACCGCCGTTAGACGCACCACCCCTCACCTGCGGCTCCTCGGGCAGCACATGGTTGGATACCATGCGCGATTATCGGCGTTCGATTAGGATTCAGTCATTGGCTAGCGTGGTGAGGGGCGCGTGTGGCTGGATTCTTCATCGTCTTCGATTCGCACGAGAGCATGGTCGCCACCATGCAATCGGGGGTCTACTCCTCTCTCATGAAGGAGGGGCGCAGCAACGCCTGGTTCAGAACCGCAGAGGCGACACTGGCCGACTATGCATCGATGCGCGAGGGCGACGCGCTCTACTTCTTCAGCAATCGCCGCGTGTACGGACGTGGGCGACTCGTCCGCGTTCACGGGAGCTGTAGGCGACAGAACTACCCTCGCTCCTCTTCTCTCGAACCAGCGACCTACTCAGAGGTCAGTCACAAGCTGTACTGGGACTCGGGCAAGGGTGCCTGGGAGCGCAGGGATGACAAGACTCGCAGGAAGACGCTGTACGCTCAGAGATGGCTGTGCACGTTCGTGCCCGACCCCGAGTTCTGGCTGCACGGCGTGGATATGGACGACCTGCTGGACTCGAATCCTGATGCGTTCAGGGTGGTCCGCGCCATGGCCAGCAAGTCCTTCATCAAGGTAGACGACCAAGAGGAGGCAGCGTTCCTAGCCGCCCTAGCAAGGGCGAACCGCGACCCATCCGAGGCTCTGGTCGAGTTCGACGGCACCGCCCATGCAGCAATCGAGGATGCCGCGACGCACGCAGACTACGGACTTGGCATTGACTCTCTGCTCAACTCGTTGGCTGACGGTGAATCCATCAAGCACGAGATGGCGGTGGAAGCCGCCCTCATGGCACAGATTGCCGACCATGATGAGGCTACGGTGGCCGCGCTCGGAACCTGGCATCACGTTTCCCGCCAAGTCCCAGCCTCCCCACACAAGCCCTCTCGATGGATGGACTACATGGACTTGTTCGGCTATTCGTACCTGCCCGACTATCACGGACGAGTCATCGGACGATTCTACGTCGCCGAGGTCAAGAGAGGCGTGGCAACGAAAGACGATGTCGAGCAGACGATGCGCTACGTGGATTGGGTCAAAGACCAGTACGCCGACAACGACTACTCGCTCATTCGCGCATACCTGATAGCCAACGCATTCCCTGACTCGGTGCGCCGCCATGCCGAACGGGTCGGACGGCGATTGTTCACTGTCCGCCGCCGCCCAGCGGAGACGGACACCTGGCAAGACCTCGTGCTGCTTCGCTACCGCCACCAACAAGACTCGGGCAGGCTGGGACTCCTTCGAGAGGACGGGGAGACTGAATGCGCTACGTGACCCATTCATATCGCCACGGCATGGAACTCTTCTTGACCTCCGAGGAGTACAAGCCGCTGTGGGCGCAGGTGCACGCTGTCATCGACGGTATCTCCGATGAAGCCATCGCGGAGTGGTTCGCTCAGAACTGTGCGGGAAGTGCGAAGAGTCTGTCTTACGCCCTGAACGCGCTCATCAAGGACGGCCTCGCCTACTACGGCTGGCAACCCGAGAGCGCGATATTCAACGAGGGTGCGTACATCAACTCCGTGTGGCGGCTGGACTTCGCCAAGGGCGACATCTCGGTCGAGGTGGGGTTCAACCACGGCGAGGCGGTCGCGTGGAACCTCATCAAGCCCGTAATCGCCAGCGAGTTGAACCATGTGTCGAAGGCCATCCAGACGAGTGCTGGAATCGTCATCGCGGCTACGCAGGAGCTGAAGGATGCGGGGGGCTTCGATTCGGCGGTCGGCACGTATGAGAAGTACGTGAGCTATCTGCGTCCGCTACGGAATCTGCTCACGGTGCCGATGGTGGTCATCGGCCTCAGGCGACCCGAGTCGTTCCACATCGAAGTCGTGAAGGAGGGCTCGAAGAACATAGGCGTGATAGTCGCCGACTAGCTGGACGATGCCCGTTCCAGCACCTCGCCTATGCTCCCCATCACCGTCGAGGGTTCATCGCGCACCTGGCACTCCCATACCGTCAGCACGGTCCACCCAGCCTCTTCGAGTTCGTTGCGCTTGCACTCGTCGCGCTCCTGGTTGCGCCTGAACTTCTCGGCCCAGAACTCGGCGTTCGACTTGGGCATCGACGGATGGCAGTGAGGGCAGCGGTGCCAGTAGCACCCGTTCACGAAGATGGCGACCTTGCGACCTGGATAGGCGATGTCGGGTCGGCCTGCGACCTTCCAATGCAGACGATAGCCGCTCCACCCTGCCTCACGCAGCAGCCTGCGAAGTGCCAGCTCGGGAGTCGTGTCCTTGGCTACGTTGCCCTTCATGGACTTCGAGACGGCCTCGGACGTTGGAGGCGGGTTGATGAGTGGCTTCGGAGCCATGCCGAGGGACTACCTCCTGGGCTTGGGTCGCTTGGCCCAGTCCTCGGCAAGCACCTTGCCGATGCGTCCAACCACGCCGACGACGAGCGCGTTGCCCATGCAGAATGCTCGGCGCACGTCGCTCATCTCGATGCCCTCGGACTGCCACCTCGTCCAGTCGTCGGGGAAGCCGTTGAGGCGTTCCAGCTCGATGGGCATGAGACGACGATACCTGCCGCTCGGGGTCTGGATGATGTGCTTGAAGCGCGAGGGTGAGGAGCCACCTTCGCCAGTGAGGACTGTGCGCGAGGGTTCGTCCAACGGCTCGGGGAATGACATGCCGCCCTCCGAGTACGTCCAGGTGACCCCAGAGTCCTTGTGGATGCGCTCCTCCCGCTTCGCCCCCTTGAGGTACTTCCACTTCGTCAACGACATCTCGTCAACGAAGAAATGGTCGTGCACCTCATCCTCGGGGACGAGGATTTCGCCGAGCGTGGTCTTGTGCGCTCTGGATTTCGGCGTGAGTCGATAGGTATGGGCCACGCGGTCGATGAGCACGCCGCCGCCCCTGAACGGGCTGACCTTGCCCCCTGGGTCGAAGTGCTCCGTTATCTCAGCCAGGTCGCCAGTTATCTCGACCGAAACGACCTCGCTGCCCTCGGGCAGGACGCGCACAGGCAGAGCACGGGCCAGCACGCCCTTCTTCGTCATCCACTCGGTCGGCTCGAAGTCCTTGGGCACGGGTAGCACGTCCTTGCGACGTGCCACGATGAAGACCCGTCGCCTGCGCTGGGGGAAGCCGTAGTCGGCGGCGTTGATGACCCGCCACTCGACCATGTAGCCGAGGTCGGAAAGGGAGGCCAGCATGATGGCGAAGTCCCGACCGCGCTGGGAGGCGGGAGACTTCAGCAGACGGTCAACGTTCTCAAGCAGGAGCATGGACGGCTTCGTGAGACGCACCATGCGCTCAATCTGCCACCACAAGACACCCTTCTTGCCCTTCAACCCGTAGGCGGTGTTGAGGGTCTTGGCGACCGAATAATCCTGGCATGGGAATCCACCGACGAGCAGGTCGGCATCGGGCACCCCGAAGAGGTTGTCACCAGATTCGAGCGAGTTCAGGACGACCTCGATGTCCTCGTTGGCGTGGCCCTCGGAACCGAAGCGGTAGACGTAGCAGTCCGACGCATGCTGTGTCTTCGTACTCGGCTCCCACTGGTTGCTGAAGACCGTCTTCCAGCCGCTTCGAGCAAGCCCGATTCGGAAGCCCCCGACACCCGCGAACAGTTCTGCGACCGTGCCTATCGGCTTGGTCGGTTCCTTGTAGCCACTCAACTAGCCTCTCCCACCTGTCTCGCGCCGATGGCCGCACTCTAGTCGAACCATCTGACATCCCAGTAGTAGTCGTTTGCGTGGGGCGAGTCCACCGCTAGCGACCCTCTACGCTGGGTCCGCCGTCCACCCGGCGCACGAGAAGCCAAGCCGCAGCTTGGTGCCTGTCCGCGAAACCCTCACGATACAGGCTCCTGTCGGACACCTCGCCTGGTGCCTCGCTGATGGCACCCCAGGTGCCCTCCGCCCCCTCGATGTAGTCCATCGGGTAGACCCATCCCATGTGGCTGACGATGTGAAACTCACCCCGTACTGACGATTTGAAATTGACCCCCCTGCACAGCAGGGACACGCTCCCGGAAGCATCCGTTGCGGCCGGGAGGGGTCAGTTGATACGTCTGGAGGAGTG